>Ga0302271_10000136_pt1 | contig 64735 bp, 30 predicted proteins | sample III_Bog_N1_1_FD_198767 | JGI IMG/M metagenome (GOLD analysis project Ga0302271, IMG submission 198767) | Peat permafrost microbial communities from Stordalen Mire near Abisko, Sweden - III_Bog_N1_1 | ecosystem: Environmental > Terrestrial > Soil > Wetlands > Peat | place: Sweden: Abisko...
TAAGTATAATGAATTATTCAGTACCCTCAGAGCATGACAACATGGATTGTGAGAATCAATATAAACAACAAATTATTTCATGAATCAAAATGTATGTCCTATATGTTCTCTTGTTACCTACTCCTTAATCCAATTTATCTTTTTTTTCACAATTTCGCTTTGATATCTTTCGCTAATATTAATCCCTTTTCAAACGCTTAAAGCACTCTTCCTTTCCCAATCAAGAAATCACCAGCAAAGAATAGATTATCTTCCTAATACTATTTAAGCATTTGTTCATCAACAGCTTGCTATTTCGGTAAAGCATACCTCCATCGCTTCACCCAAGCAAACACAATATTACTATCATTTAAGTTAATCCCAGGTAATAACCCACTCAACGATTCCTTAACAATTTTAACTACCTCTTCATCCTTCTGCTCATATGTCCTCTCAGAGAATCCTTCACTCATTTAGCATATCAACATACTCTTCCCACTTGGAATATGTCCTTGTTTATGATGTTCAAATTGAATCCATGCGATATCATGCTATCTGTCATCGTTCAGCAGTGCACTGTATTACTACTAATCATAACCTCCTTAATCATCATTCAATGCAATCACCACTGATAGCTACTTCTTATAGCCACATTCTCTGAATTACTAAATAATTATATTGCTATGCTAATATGTACTTTTTTAGAACAAATCAGCGATTTATGGAGCAGGAGCTGTTAATACAATGAAATCACTGTGTATCGTTGTTAGTGTATTACCAGTACCTTATGGCTTCTTATCTACATAATTGATCTTCCATTGCTTCTCACTTGGGATATACTCTAAGCTCTGAACTTAAGATTCAAAGCATATCTCCAATGAACCTTAAGGTGGAGGACTATTACTACTACTATCCTTTGGGTTATTTTCCTATTACAGCAACGACTCTAGTAACAGACTAGGTAGCTACATGATTCCTTGCTTGTAGCTGAACTTCAAGGAAGTATCTCCTTTTGGAGGAGGATAGATCTTAGACTGTTTATCGAAGAGAAACAAGCCTTTAAGGATCTGCGTTAGATCTTGCGTAGGGAGCTCCTTTTTGATGATATTCTCAATGTAGCTAGGATTCGTGAGTCCATCGAAATTGAAGTAATTAGCACCATGATCGTAGATGAACCCATGTCGGGCGTTGCTTGTTACGCGACCACCAATTTTAGACGATTTCTCGAGGATCTTTATGTCGAATGGTTTGTTGTTGTTATTATTATTCACTTTGATTCCGTTTACTAACAAACCATTATTATCTTTTCTAAGTCCCCATACACTCCCTAGTCCTGCCATACCACCTCCTATCACAACTAATGTCCTAGGTTAAGATATCTACATACCTAACACTTAATAAGATTATATTTAGTAAGTGTCTGTGTTTATTTATTTGCACTTTCTTTCTTTTAATGATTACAATTGTTTTTAAAATAATTGCTTTGTCTATTTAGTTCCAGTGAAATGGTACTATCAAAAGACATAATTCCTTCCAAATAGCTAAATGAAAGCTTCTTGAAGGTTCTCTATTACAATCTAAAATCAAACTATCTCTCTTAATGGCAAAAGAACACAAAATAACAAAATGGCTTCCAGAAAGCATCCAGAAGGAGAAACAATCTTTAAAATATCTCAGTTTTCAAGTACCCTAAATTGGCAAACATCCCATGAAGTTGTAAAAAATTAATTCTTTATTATCTTCAATCCAAGGAGTCATTTTAAATGGGATGAATTATTTCCAACTAAATACATTAAGTAGAACTTCTATGATTATAAAAAACAGAAAAAGAATGCCCACAAGTTTGCTTTTTGGAAGAATTTCATATTGCATTCTTTTTTCTGTATGGTGTTTTATCTACCTTTCCTTTCAAAATCAAAAAAAAATTAATAAAAAAAATATATTTTAGCTATTACAATAACAATATTATGAAAGAATAAAACGACTGATTGTGTATTGATATTGCTAGATACACAGCATTGATCGTCCTGAAATGTCCTTGTTTACCTTCAGATCTTAGAAATCAAAACAAGCAATTATCTAAATCGAAAGATCAATAGATTGTTTAACTTATCAATGGTACCTCTCAAATAAAAATATAATACCTTAATTATTAAGATCAAACCTATGGAAGTTGTGAATAGAATTGTTAATATTTTGAATACCTTTCCTAAAGAGTTCTATTTGTTTGCTCCCTACCCGATAGCTTCTGAAAATACATTCCATCAATAAATGACAGAGAATCAGAATAAATTTGAATTTGTAAGAATATTCTTGATTCAGAATGATGTGAGGACACATTTTGTTTAATTTAAAGTTAATTCAAGCCTCACCCCCCTTAGAATCTCTTATGAAACCACATTCAAAGTTCAAACCAAGGGGTATGTATTTTTTGGAGTAATTCTGATAATCATAGCAATGAATATTTTAAAACAATACACCGAAACAATGAAAAAGATATGAGAATATTATTTATCTTCGAACAGATCTATTTTTATAATTTAAAAACTAAACTAATTGAATCCCTCTCCTTATTTTATGCAATTGCCTATTATTTTACCAAGATGGCAATCACTTCTTCTTGTTCCTCTGTCATCCAGCCTCCTTTCTTGCTGCATTAAATACTAGTTATCATCCCTTTTTTTATTTCTTTTATATTATCTAGTAAATGAAATCCTTTCTTTTTTGGAATTAATTTAACTCCCAGCTACTTTTATTAGCGCAATCGATTCAAATCCTGATAATAAAAATACCTACGGAGTTACACTGGGGAGGATACAATTGGTGATGAAGAGTAAATAAAATTAGTACCTATCTCAAGGTTACAGTGACTGGATGGTGTTTAATACACTCAAAGTTTTTAGCATCCAAGGAATAATGTCTCAACAAAACAAAGTGGTTTTTTAGAGGAAGAATGGCTAGAAACTTAGGAATAAACCAGGTATGGGTTGCTAGTGTTTGATTTATAAGTATTTTTCGAATAAGATGTTGACTAAAGAAATAAGAAATATCTTTGAAATGACAGACTCAGAAAAAGTACATAGGATAATTCAACTGAAGGAAGAAAGCTTGAGTTTCATAAATTATGAGACCTAAGAGATACGATCGTTGAAATGCATCATTGAAACAACCCTGAAATGCACAGACAATGGCATTCTTTGCAGCTGCTTTAGGCTTCTAAGAAACTCAAAAGAAGTGAGAGGGAAGATGATACGAGATCCTCCTTCTTTTGATCCGTGTTAATTAACATGATGCTCTCCTTGAACCTATGAAAGATACGCACTTTCCCAAAAGAGAAGAACCAAGGAAGTACAAGAAGAACCCAATGTATTTGCTCCTTAAAGAGCTAAAACCTTTGCAAAATAAAAGTCCACATTCGATAAAGGACTCATCTATTGGCTTTTAGAATGAGCCATTTCAATAAAGAAACAGCATTATTTCCATATTTTTATAAAGTTAAAAAAGGGAATTTTCCATATTTATTTAAACCAGACAATACAATAAAATATAATAGAGATATGAAGACAATTATAATCTTAAAGTCTTTTGCATGTGCTAGTGAGGGGATAGCTACCTATTGTTCCCCCTAATCTGTCTTGAAACAACAACAACTCTCCTCCTTCTGCTCAGAAGAAATCATCTCCTATTTTAAGGATCGTTGAATATAATCCATATATTCCAAATCCAATCGAGACTATCATGATGAAATAGTTCAAATACTTCCTGCCCACTGTTATTTCCTTGTCTTGATAGTATATCACAAACACTGGTACAACATAGCACAAGTATATCCCGCAGACATCCCCCGTCAACGAAATGAAATCAGATACCTTATCAAAGAATATCCCAACTGAGAATGTCACCAGCACAAACCCCATTCTTGTTATTATCGAGAATATCGTCATTTTCGTTTAAAACTTTCTCTCCAGTGTATTAGGTGTACCGGAGAGTGCTGAAGATGAGTCATCTTAGTTGAGATTCTATTATTCAGCTTGCTTCTTCAAGAGTACCTTTTTAAGCTTAATCTCTACGACGGACACACAAGGGAAGATCTACAATGGAAATGTCATGATAAGTGATATACAATATGCGACTTACACAATTTAAATAGGAATATTCGAATCACTAAAATTAAACAGAATCAAATCAGCCACATCACTACCAAATGTCATGTATCCTAAGAACCCCACCATGCAGTAGATGCAGATACCCACTGCGATAGCCACATTCAGCACAGAATTGAATCTATTCGGTTCAATCATCGAATTTCTAATATTGAAATACACACCAATACCTTCGAAGGTAAAGATAAACACACCGATTGAGTTACCAATGTCACCCATGTTCAGCAAGGCAACCTCCCCAGTTCCTTAAGTAGCTAGATCATACACACAGTAGATACTCACAATGACTAATGAAGTCACTGTGACAACATTTCCAATGAGACTAAATGGTTTGAATTTATTCATATCTTTGATCATAACGAGAGGTATCAGCAGAGTTAAGGAGACCAACACAGATATGACTTTCGAGCTGCACGGGAACATATCCCCATCGATTTTGCAGAACGACTACTGGATGTATTTAATGAAGAAAATCACATATGATATGCAGATACCGATTTAAAAGCAGAACAAGCAGACATTCACGGAAGCTACATACACGTGTGGACAAGTTTCTTTGACGAATTCAATGAGATTCTTAGCGGATGTTTCTTTTTTGTCAGCGATTGTAATGACTTGATTACTGAGATAAAGCATAGCAGCTGCGCATACAGGCAGCAGAATGATACCAGCTAGCCATCCACTTTGATAGAACGCAGTAGGTAGTGCAAGAACACCGATTCCTACGAGACTCTTGAAGAGATTCAACGATGCTGTGAAGAAACTAGCACTACCTGTAGGACCACCACCGTGTCCATCATCTTATTGTTCGCGCTCATCGACTCCTGCGAAATCACTGTTATCGCTTTCTACTAGACGCTACTTCATTTGAGGTTTAGGTCAAGAATTAGTATGGATAAATGTGTATAAAAGCCAGCGGTAGACTGATCTGCTTTTGTTTGTTTCTCTTTTCTTTTTTGGAAGAAGCAAAATTATTAAAAGTTTTGTGTTTTGGGTGAATAATAACAAATAAGACTCCAGTGAAGTCAAATTTGTATCCGTGGGTGTATGCATCCTTTCTGATTATGGTTTGAAAAGGATGAGCTTAATCAAAAAGATATGAATCTCTCTCTATCCCTTACCCGGGGGTGGGCATTTGTGCGATTGTTTTACTCCGAATTATCTTTTATTACACCTAGGAATATTTATGACCTCTAAAATCTTTAATTATTTCAAGGTAATTTCCTCCCCCATTCACTATTTAAGCTGGATCTATTAATAAATCAAGCTTTTTCTTGGATATTTCCTTGGAGTAAAACTACATTAATATGAGATAAAATTAACAATATTGTTGTATTAATGATTTAGCAAAATATTGGAGTGGGAAGTAAGGTGAATATAATGAATGTAAAAATTTTGAATTTCAATCAGAGATCATTATTATATTTATTAAGAAAGGCATAAAAGGAAGAACATTGATCAATGATAGATAGCTTAACAATTAATTCATTTCAATTAGGAAATCCTGTTTCTGTTTCATTATCTGATATCTTTTGTGTTATCTTCCTTGTAAAAGTTAGCCCTTGAAGTGCAATAATGTGGATTTACCACTTCCAAACAAGCCAGCTAAATAAGTTTATTGATTGATTGAAATTGATATTTATTATCTGTTTAATAATAAAGATAAGAATGCTTTAATTAATAGTAATATGCAGGTTAAAACCAAAGAGGGATTGCAATCCAAATCATATCGAGTCACCTTAGAAGAACAAAAGACACTACCATAAAGGGAGATAGTTTTTGAATGCTTTTGCTAGTCTATTTGAGTCAGATCAAATACTATGGATGATTGCGCTATTTATTTATTTTGGTGAGCATCCTCTCTATGATAAAACAAACTATCAGTCAATACCAAAGTTCAGAACTAATAATGCAATCCAATGATTAGCTGAACTATCTTTAGTACCTTTTCTCACCGCTCCGTATCCTTCCTCAATTAGCTTTCCAACTTATAGAATTCTCACGCATCTGAGCTGCAACATTCACATATAAAAAAAGACTTCTTCCACTGATTTGATTCAAATCTAAAAATGCTACATTAAGAGCAGCTAGACTAAGAAAACCTTTTACTGTGTTTGTATTATCAAACCTTACTAACTTAACTATTTATCCAGTGAGTTTTCGAATCGCTTTAATGAGTCCCAAACACTAACCGCTGAAGTTTTCCTTTTGATTCTTCAAAATCAATCCAGTGCAGCTCAATGAAGAATAATAAAACAAATTTATTTCTAGCAAACTAATAATTCCTAAATCTAAATAAAGCAATCGTCATCAAAAAGGAATCAAGTATTATTTGCCAACCTTATCTCCCTCAGTAGCATGCACAATAACTCCACTAACAGCACCCCTTAGTGGCAGAACAATAGCAAATGTTAGCCACATAGTAAATCCCCTAAGAATAATACTTACCATAACAACTAAAATGATCATCTACCATAAATGTCCTTCCCTTCTTAGCAGAACTAATACTATCCTCCACCAAGACACATCTCATACATCAAACATTAACAAAACCCTCCTCCAAGTGACTACTCATCACAACACTAATAGAATCTCATTATTAACTAATCTACTCTAGCTCACCCTATTCCCCTTGATGATCTTCATTCTTGGTCACCACCACCACTATCTCCAACTAATTATTTTGCTTAGCACTCTCATCATCATCATTCTTATTAGTTTTCTCCAACCCCTTACAATCCAGCTTGGCCATACACCTCCTACTTCAATCAATAGGGTATATTACAAGCATCATCTTCCAATGAAAACACAAGACAGCCACATACTCCTTCATTCATCCCTCAAACTCATCCCAAAATTTATTCACCTTCTAATGAGAACTACAGCAATAATAATAGTTATTACCCTTAAAATAACCATAAATTAAATCCATTACCATTCCTGTAATTAAGATAATCCATAAAGCTAGTAGGACTTCCGAATGAAGACTAAGAATCTCATCGAAGAAAGCAATCTCCTAATGGATTGATATATTAACACTCCAAACATTCATAAAGCAAGTATATTTAGCTAGATAAAGCAGAATAATTAGAATACTAAAACAATATGTCTTCATCAATTAATGAATCAAAATAGTCCCCTCTACATGTCAACGTTAATAACTCCCAAACAAAAAAGGTATCTCATTCTCCTAACACTCATCTTCATATCCCATCCAAGTAATACCAACCACAATAAGACCTCATAAAAAGCAAAAGCAAAAAGCGACTCTATGCATTTCCAAGCAAGACCTTTATGACTAAAGTTAAAGGCTTAAGAAACACAGCTCTGTATCCTGCCCCATCACTTTAAGTACTTCCTAAAAAGCACCAACTTGAGGGACTTTCTTTCCTAAAATAACTTTTCTTAACACACTCAGAATAATCAACATCTTGGTCAACGCCATTATCAAGATCATCGCAATCATCTACATCTTCATGTAATAGAAATAGCAATTCACATGCAACTTTCAATTAACCATCTCCTCTCATTAGAAATAAGATCTATTAAAAGGAAGAACATCCATCATCCCTTAATGAACAATGCTAATGCCACTGAATAAATAAAGTATTTTGAATCTACTCCTAATTTACAGCCATCAGCTTCACCCATATGTATTTGATAGTAATACCCATCATCATACAATACTTATCAAATAACAAAAATTGAGTCTTTTTAGGATTAACCAAATGATATTACTGATTTACCCCTTTCAAACAGCCCTTGACTTAGTCTGCTTGTGCATGAATACATAAAGTGTGTGTTTTCCACTATATCTTTGCTTACTTTGTTTTGAAATTCTCCCCCCTTAAAATACAATGAATTTATGAATGGACACAATTCATTCATTAATTCCTAAGAGAGGGTTACATCATTCAATACAATAAAAGAACGAAAAAGTAATTTTATTGTCTAAATTAATTAGCGGATGGAATTGCACATAAAACTCTTCAAGGCAGAATTAATATATTATTTGGCGGAATGAGCGCTAATTGGTAATTAGATCCTCCCCCTCCCCTAAATAAAGCATAATTAAAGGCTATTTCCGCAATAAAACATACCAGAAGAAGCAATTAACAAATAGTTATTGCAACAATAAAAGGAGGAGAGCACAAAGGAATCGAATATATTTATCCACTGGCATATTACAACACGAACATATAATAGGTAGAAGTGTGTCTTTCGTTCTTGAAATTCAGATGATAGCGAGTCTTTGCATGCTTGAATGCAGTGAAATCAATAATACTGCAAGTACCTCACCTGAAGTAACTACAGCTACCACTGCTAGCTCCTCGCATGTGCTGAGTATTTCCACTGACAGATTCGTAAGAATTCATAGGATTTCAGATTGGAAGGAAGTTGTAGGATATGAATGCCGCAGTTCCACAATTGAATGTGTAGACTACATTGGACTTAATGGAAGTCCATATTTCATATGCCCTGGTGGAGCAGCTGGTAATCTCTTGCAGTTGATTCATTGGAAGTAGATTAGATTAGCAGATTAATTAGATCTCCAACATTCGATTGTGAAGATAGTAGAAATGAAGAACGATGAGAATAAGAGAGAATTTAATGAATATTATGATGATGCTAGCATCCAACTCAACAAGAAGACTACAACAATGAAAAAAACAATCATAGCTGCAACAAAAAACACAATTGAGATAATATCCGTAAGTTTAAATAACCTCGAGACAACCTTCAATCATTCAACGTTATTGCATAGAGTGTGCTCAATTCCATTCTAATATAACCTACATCAATTTGATATCCTAGCGTTCAATCAGCTAATTAACCAAAATGGTAATAAGATTAGCTCTCTAAATAATAGCAATACCACTACTGCATTAGCTGATAAATAATAGCATATCCATAATGAAACCTATGGACGAATAACTTCTTTATCTTGCAGTAGATCGGCATCTGGGATTATTATCATCCTAGCAATCAACAATAGTGCAATCTTAAAACTTCAGAATCTAGGGTTATTCTAGGAAAATTAGCATCATCGTAATAGTAATAATGCTACTACTACCTCTCCCTCGCATTGGGTATGCATTCAATGTGAGCCATCAAACATCTCTGTAAGTCCTGTGATGTATCTCTGGTAAAATACAAATGTATTTGTGAGCATCCATGCAGACAGTACAATAATCCAATGGGATATTAATACCTGCTAAGCTACAAGATCCTTAGACGTCAATAATAACAACGGTAGAAAAGAGCGATTACCCCTTATTAACTCTAGTCATTAAACCTTGCTAGCAATTTAGCTATCAACTACCATTGGAGCAGTAGCATTCCCTGATCGAATAGGATTCATAACTTTAGACACTTTAGACGAGCTAGAGTGCATTTCTATTCCATCAGAAACAATCACAGCAATCGTGTGTAGCTAAGAAACCTCAGCTTTAATCATAGCAATGAAGAATAGCAATAACAATAACAGAAATGTTATTCAAAATCAATCATCACATAAACCATCATTACATGGCATACCTCTGCCTAGTCAAATAAAGTAATTCATTTAGAGAAAGAATACTAATAATAGTCCTAAGAAGATTAATACTAACATCATTGAAAGCACAATTAAAACTAATCTCAGTGAATATCTCAATTCAAATAATAACTGGGCTTCTGATAGTCCCGCTGTCAATCCAATCACTACTGATGGATAGTAAACATTAAATTCTCATATATTCGATACTTAAACCTACAATTACACTTAACAGAGCATAAACGGTTAAATCCACTTAAATAGCATCAATCTTAATGAGATTAACAATGCTATTCCTATTTCTATTGGTCATTCAAATCCTTTCTTTTAAATGCCCTAAATACAGCAACAGCAGGAAAAACATTCTAATCTTAATCACAACAATAGATATTCAAACAATATTATTAATAATCACCATTCTCTACACTAATAATCCGACGATGTAATCTAGCCCTTATCAACTTCACAGTCTCCTTACAAAAGCTATCCCCCTGAACCTATTGATCCTGCAAGTGCATACATAGATTCAAATGGCAGGAGTAGATTAATATCTAAGAATGATCCACTCAGAAAATAACTATTCGTTGAGCATAACTCAGCTAGTCCTCTACCAGCAGCATTATCACCATCACCTTCATAGTATCAGCATAACACCAAACTCTTCTGGAATGATGATGATAATGATGACGATTAACAACTTAAAACAGGAACAGTAGTTAGTTAAATATTCCCAAGTTAATACATCAAAAGTCCATGGGAATTAATGTCATCATCGCAGTAAACGAGAACTGGAGCAGAAAGAAACGGAGAAAGCTCGTAGACATAGAAATATGAACTAACAACAAAATGCTACAATACTAATTCGAATACTAATGTTGGAAGTAGTAGCTACAGTAGCAGTGTGTCATAACAGAAATAATAATAATACTCTTATGGATCTTAAGATAAAGTTAAGTTATCAGAGACTAAAGCTGTCACGTAATTTTAGCTTTCTCCTGAAGAAGATACAAATATGGAGGTGACTTCTAAATAGTATCTGACAACAAGACCTAGAGAATATATGGAGACATAACTCAATGGGAGATACGAGTAATAACAATAAGCAGAAGTACCCAAGAATAACAGGAGTACTAATAGTAGTATGACCAGTGCTTCGTTAATTATTCCAAGTGAATATCAACAAAAGCATAAGTAAAATAGTTAATTCCCCTCATATTTAGTTAAAACATAAAAACCAGAGAAATCATATTCATCCTTAGCAGCTTTCAAAGCACAAGCATCTAAGTCTGTTGATTTGAATGCTAAGAACAAAATCAGTAGTTTAAATGGATAAGATAAAAGTAATCTTACAGCATAGATGAGGAGTCCAAATAGCTAAGAGAGAATAGAATCTATTGTTAATTAGAAAAGGAGTCTTAGTAGTATCAATAAGGAGAAGGTATCATAACAGTAGTAATAGTAACTAAGAAGTGGTTAATTAGATGGTGATTTGAAAGGCAGAGATGGTAGGAAAGTTAATGAGTGTAATAACATCGACAGTAATAACAGAATTGTCAATAATAATAGCATTATTAATTCAGGGAAGGGAAATGAAACATAAATAGGATTAATTACAAATCAAGCATAAGGTGCTACATAATTAGATGGTCATGCTACTCATGGTCACAGCCACCATCACCATCATAATCATAGTACAGCTCTTCCTGTTTAACGACATTAAATGTAATCTGTAGATGAAGACCTTGAGCCTGAGATTAGCAGTGAGAATCTATCTGAAACATAAGAAACAAGTTTCCAAGCATTGCAAAGCTCTCTCTAGCAATAACCGGTGATGCATTCTTAAAGCGATCACAGCAGAAGTTCTCTTAAAAGTAGAAGCTAAAACAGTAGCATGCGTAAGTTACAATACTCCAGAGATAAAGGATCAGCGAATAGTAACAACTCTCGCTAAACTTTCGAGGACATGCTAGGAAAGCTGCATATTAACTCTGCTGATAAAAACTAATTATTGTCACTTCGAAGTAATCAATCTAAGAAAATTATTAGCAGTATTACTGACACAGAATCAGCTAAAAAGAGAACGACTAAGCATAGCAGTAGGACAACACTACTTGGATAGCATCAATAAGTAAAAGATGCAAGTGACAAAAACTCGAAAAATCTTAAGGAAAATGAAGAATAATCATCATCAGCAAGTAAGCAGAGGGCGATAACATCTACTACAATGTTTAAGAAGATGATGACTCTCTAGAAGGATGCAGAAGCATTGACTAAAAGAGTTAGGAACTTAGAAGATGAATCAATGTATTTTAGAGCTGAAATAGCTGATATCAATAGAGTTAATAAGAGATTCTAGAATGAAATAAAAAGATATTGTTCAGTGAGTAATATGAGATCGTATTAAGGAACAAAAGAAGAAGAAAGTTATTTAGGGAATCATAAAAAGTAAAATTAGTTGAAAGAGAGAAAGCATAGCAATAAGAGTTTCAATGGTGTTTCTCCTGATGGTTCTTCAGATTAAAAGAGATAAAAGAGAGCATTAAGCTCTTCTAATTATATCAGTAAAGGAGCCAGAAATCAAACAAATAGCATCACTCAAAAAGAAGATCTATTCTCTACAGGTACATTAAAGGATAAAATCATGGAAACACTTGACGTCTACAAGAAGAATCTTAGAAGAAATGATAGTTAAACAGCTCCAGTGGGGAGACTGCATTACAGAGGGATTCTAGCAGGAGTACCATATTATGCATAGAATTCTGAAAGTGCCAGGAAGAAAACATAAAGTAGTATGAGTAGTAACATGAGTAGTTATAATAATGTTAGTAGGGTGCTAGATCTTTAGAATAAGGATTCAACTGAGAAAAGTAATGAAAAATCGAATTAGAAGGAGAAGAACTAGAAAAAGAATAATAAGAGTGCTGGGTAATTTGATTTTGTGGAGATGAATAAACGATTTGTATCACCTTTGAAGTGGAATACGAAATATTCACCTTTAAGGGAATCACATAATGGGAAGGGGAAAGAGGAGTCTTTAAAGAAGTTACCATAGTTGGGTTAAAGATAAGAATAAGAATTTGAGCGACGGTCGAGTAGGAGGTTATCGTCAGGGAGTTAGAATTTACTAACAACGGAATTTTCTGCATTAGCGTATACGGAAGAAACGGGGAAGAAAACAGATAATAAATTGAATATTCAGGGGAATTCAATAGGGAAATAGGGTAGATCTTATTTAGTAGATCACAAAGATTAGCAACTTGAAAGGAGATAATAATAATACCATCAATCATCATCAGCAGCATCAGTGTCACCTGTGTTAATCAAGTACGATATCAACAACATCAATCAACATTATCAAACTCAGCAGCAATAATAACAACAATAACAACCTTATCGTCCTTCTACTGCTGGTGTTTCTACTCACGGATCTTCGATTCCCAAGGAATTTGAGAATTGTTTGAATGGAATAAAGTAATTTTTGGAATAAAATAAATCAGATTTAATTCATCTCAAACGGGACATACAATTATTAGCTGATAAAAGAAAAGCTATTAAAGAATGAATAGATGATAGGTATAAACGAATGAATGGAGGAGATCATTTGAAGAATGTTAAATTACCTTATTTTTGTGAAATTGAATAGTCTTTCATCTGATTAAATCGCTTGAGATGCATTGATTTAATCTAATTTTTTTTTGTTATGAAAATTTTTCTTTGTAAATGAAACAATAATAATACAGATTAATACCAACTTTAGAAGGAAAATAGTGAAAATTAAAGATTATCTCTCCATTTAAATGATTTAAATCAGATTGTATTATCTCACCCATAGTTTAGCTTTTTGTATTCGTTTACAAGACACTTCTTAACTTCAAAATATCTTTTCTATTATTTTCTCTGTTAGAATTTCTTAATAGTCCACAAGATATTTTTAAATTATTTCTTTTCCATTATTCAACCCCCCTTTTTGACTGTCATTTTCTCCTCTTTTGAATTCAAATATTCTTACTTTTTAAATCTCTTCAACGGTAAAAAACTCCTCTTGTAGTGTCTTAACAGTCCTAATATTTCTTTAAATCTCAGGCTACTCTAAAATGCGCGAAATCATTAAAAATTCAATTTTCCAAGCAAACAATAATTAATCTTAAATTCAGCATCTAGTAAAAATAAACCCAAACACACAATCCACTCCTCCCCAAATGTCATCGGACGAAGAAGAAGGATTAGATTTCGATGAAGAATACGATGAAGAACTAGCTGAATATCAAAATGAAGTTGAACAAGGAACTAACAAAAACACTCAGAAGAATAATCAGCGCGATTACTTAGAAGACGAAGAAGAAGAAGAAATAGATCCTGATCATGAAATGGACTTCCGCAAACCAAAATCAAGAAATACACAACTTGGAGAATATCAAAACGACGAGGAAGAGATTTACAACACAAAGAATATTAATTTCGCAGAGATTCTTTAAAATGAAGCCATGGAAGAAGATCGTCAGACTCGAGCTAACTTTCTGAACACAATCTTCACATAAAAAGCAAACAACAACAACAATAGTTTCAGTATCGAAGATTCTTTATTCACTTAGCGTGATGACACAAAATCAACTAACAATGATACAAACAATTTCTTAAACGACAAGGATTACATGCAATTGAACCCTCATTTAATATTAGGTGAGTAACAAGCTATCGATATGATTGAAAAGAAAAAGAGAGAAGATGCTTATAAGTTTGAAAGGGAGAAAATAGAATTTCTTAAAATGACTAGGAAAGTTAGATCTAACCCAGAAGAATATCGAAATCTCATTAAAGCTGCTGTACTCTGTGAACTAGCCAGCGGTATGTGGTTAGTCAAAAGTGAAGGAAATGATGATACAACATTAGCTAAGATACTGTCAATGTTTGATAAAAATGATCTTGTTTTCATGGAATCTATGAGAAACAACAAGTAAAGTAGTTCGAATTCTTCAAATAAAGAAGATAATTCTATTGAATACGACACAAACCATCAATAACCACTTAATACCAACTAACCTAAGTAATATTCCTCAGAATAAATAGCCAAGACAGTCTGCTACAATCTCTCTAAAATCACATAATTCAAATGGAACAGAGAAAGCTTTTCTTTTGCTGAGAATTTAGAAATCTTGAAGTTTTCCTATTCATAACTAACCTTAATCGCATATTAATTACTGCAATATTTCGGTGTTTCAGTGAGATTCACGAAGATAATCGATTTAAGATATTTGAATCTTGACAAGAAACATCTAAACAAAGCAAATAGCAGAAATTAATCTGTCAGTTAGAAATCGAAAGATAAAGATAACTAAGAGGAAACGAATAGCAGATAATCAAATAAACATTCTGACATGATAGAATCCCTTATGGGGAATAGAAAAGCAGTTAGATATACTGATATGGCTTCAAGGATTGCAGATAATCTCATGGAATCGGTGTTTAAAAGGAATAAAAATAATAATAGTATTGGAGAGGATGATGATAGTGATGAAAATAGTGATAATTATGATGATGAGAAGAATAAGGAGATGATGTAGAAGTCAATTAAAAGGAAAGAAAGAGAAACAGATAATAACTTTTCTAATACAGGAGATTTAGAGAAGGATGAGAGTTAATTTGATGATTTTTTATCATCATTTAAATTTAATAAGAAATAAGTCCCAAATAATAAGAATACTAAGGCTTCGGAGCTATTGACAACTCAAAAAAAGTTTTCACCTGTTAATACTCATGCTAAAGTAATCGAATCTTGAATTAGACTCAATAACAATTATCTCATAAATGAATTATGCTTCTTTTTTTATTCTTAACTATGGAGAACATTTATTTTTTAAAAATTAATTAGTAATCTGAGATTAATGAAGAAGATGAAAGGACTTTTGAAAAGAAGGAGAAGATTGCTGATACAAGGAATGGTGAGTTTGAAGATACTTAGAGTTCTATTGATAATTTCGAAACGTAGAGTAACAAAAAGATTATTAGAGATATTATTATTAAACAAATGAGAAATTATTGTTATGTTAACAAGTTTGTTTATTGTGACTAACAACAGAGCAGCAGCAAGAAAGCAATGATAAAAAAGGGAATGACAACAATGAGGATGAAGAGGAAGAAGAAGAACTACTGAATCCGTTCTCCTTTGCATTCGTCAAAGGTTAATCTAAAAGTACAAAACAAAATATTTTATTATGCAATACTCAAAAAATGATATTTTATTTTGTGTGTGAACTATGAAGGTTCTCTGAACACTAAGAAAACCAACAAATCAACTGACAGTAATGATACTACCTCAGCTGCTGCTCGTACCTCATCTTTTAAAACCTAAGGTTCTAACGATTACCTATCACCCAGTGAAGTTAAATTCTGGTTGGAAATATTCAACGAAAAGAAGAACGAATGGGTAAGTTTCGATCCTGTTCTCGTGAAAACCTTATCGAAGAATGAAATAATTAGTAAATAGCAAGGTATGCCTGTGCTATTCATCTTAGGATACAATGAAATAATCTACGAAAACGATAAATTAAATTCTTGTGTAGAATCATCTCGACCATCTGGATTGCTCACAGTCTTTGATTTAACTGACTTACATGTCGAACGGTTTCTGAAAGCATAAGTCAGTAGAAGAGAACTAAATTTAGAATATTGGTGGAAGAAAATACTCATTTATAATTCATTCATCGGTGATGTTAATCTACTTAAGGAACCTTATGTAAATAGAATTGATATTTGTATGCTTTAAATGCTGCGTTTTTAATTAAAATGTTGATATTTTTGCATTCTAGAAACAAGCAGTGATAAGTTAACGGACATTGAGTGATTAATTGAAGAAAGCGTAGATTCCCATGAATTACTCTGAATATCGTGTGAGTGACATGTACATTGTACGTTCTATGCTTCTTAAATATCAAGGATTAAAGCCAAACGCACAAAAAACTGGATTGACCTTCAAAGATGAAGAAGTACATTAAAATTAACTCATGTTTAGTTTATAAAAAACAACTTCACTTTTTAGGTATACAACCGTAGTGATGTAGTAGAGTTACATGCACGTACTAGATGGCGTACTCATTAACGATAAGTTCGTGCTGGTGAGCAGCCAAGTAAATAAGTCCAGTCGATTCTCGGAAATAAGAAAATGGTGGATTTATTTGGAGAATGGTAAACCGATCCATTAGTCTATGGAGTTTCTTCTGAGGGAAAACTACCAAGAAATGAATATGGAAATTGGGAGGTATGTTTGTTATCTTTTTGTTATGATAACATGACTAATTATCATTTTAATTCTTTTCCTTAGACCTTCGTGATGGCTCCAGTTGAAGGAACAGTGTTAATCGAATTACCAGGCTTACCAAAGCTGTTAAAGAAAGAGAATATTGAATATGTTGAAGCAGTTAGTGGATTTGAATAAAATGCTTCAGGAAGATCGCATGTTATTAAAAAAGGTGTACTTGCTCATTCTCGAGATGAAGAAAGAATTCGATAAATATATGAAGACAACCATGAAATCATGAAAGCCTAATAAGCTATTTAACTTAAGAAAAATCTATTATCGCTATGGAGGAAAGTATTCCAAGGAGTTTTACTTAAAAAGAGTATCACAGATAGAATGCATGCTATTCACATGTGATAAACTGTGATTTTTAAAGGAGTTGAGAGACTATTAGAGATACCAATCGTTTATTGAACTAAAATAATTAGGAGTTTTGTTATCCTTTTTGATGTAGGTTTGTAATTTTTTTTAGTTTGAAATCAACAAATAAAAAAATTATGAGAAACAAAAATTTTAAATAATTTGAACTTAAGTCTTTTGAGAAAAAAAGCATTTTTAGCATATTCTTGTTAGCTAATTAATTAAATATCAACACTTTGTTTGGGTTGTTTTAGAAGTAGTTTTAAATTTACTGAGAAATAACATGGAATTAGACAGCATATGAGTTTAAAAAAGGATTTAAAAAATACACAAAGTATTCTTCTCTCTCTCTTTCTTCCTCTTTTATTATTCCCCTTTATTCATTCTTTTTTCTCTTTCCCTTCTACTCCTTCTTCCTACTTCACTTTTTCAACTTCTCCAGCCTTCTTATCTTTCACAGCTTCTTATTCCTTTTCCTTTGCTTTATCTTCTTCGAATTTTTAACATGCAAAGTTCTTCATCGCCTCTGTGACTAATACCACAGCGAATGCAGAGCTGACTAGTATTTAGAAGAAAACATAATTTGCATTGCCTACATAATTATAAAACCAAAGCTTTCCTAAGAACACTGTAAGAGTCATAATAATCGCTGGAGCTACAACCTAACAAGAACATAACATCATTAAATAAAAGAAATTTCAGTTATTCACTGAAAAAAATCAAATTTACCAAGACAAGGAGGATTTAGATTTAGTGGAAGTATTCATAAGCAGTGAATAGAAGTAAAAATATCACACTCAGATCATAGATTGTCACAAATGAGAAATGCAAGAAACTTACCTAGAATATAAACAAAAAATGGTTAAGAAATAAGAGAAAACTAATCAATAAGTAAAGAAAAAAGAAATTGAAGAATATCTGTCTTTTACAAAGAGTACAACTCCTGAGATAAATCCGTAGAGACCAGTCTTAAAGCCATTTTAGGTTATCCCTTTTGAAAAGATCTTGAAAAGAGGGAAAAGGTGACATATCGGAAGTAAAAAGAAGATAAAGTGATAGAGCACCTAGTACTTGCTGAACATCTATTAAAGATAAAAAATCGTTATTCAAACATAAAATAACTCATTTTGATTATTGTTTGTATGTTATCATGCTATCTATTAAAAAACATAATTGAAAACGCTTATTAATTTGTTTATGCTTTACTCCTGAAAACAGTGACCAAATAAGTCCACAAGAAGGCTAGAACAGCGTCGGTGAATAAGCTCTTAAGTATGCGTTTATGAGGAAGTTCTGAAAAATTAAAAAAAGAACAAAAATCCTAATATTTTAAAACGTATTAATCTATTAGACCCTTACTGTTGTTCCTGTGAGTGCAAAGGAAGAATAAAGTAGTCCAATTATTCCAACTAATGCGATTAAAAATGGCTTGATTAGAGTTTTAACTTTGACATCATTTGAAACAGCTGTGCAGGAGATAGGCACAAGTAACACTATCATTGAAGGGTTGAGATATACAGCTAATGCTAGAGTCAAACCACCATAGGTTTACTTTAATGAAGAAAATAGATGGACAGCTGCTAGACCAAGTGTAAAATCAAAGATGTTAGTCCATCTTGTAAACACAGCCAGAAACTAGAAGAAAAAGGAAGTTAAAAAAAGTGAGTAAGAGAGAGTTACGAAATCATTAAATGCAGAATTTGTTTTAATAAATCTCAAATGAATCTTACACTTAATGGGTTAAGATGATATGCTAAACGAATAACTCCACTTGCTTTTTATCTCATTTCCTCATCTTTTTTCTATTGAAAACAAGCAAACAAGCAGGAAATCAATAAAACACTACTATATTTTCCTTCTCCTTACCTTAGAGTGAATGAAATCAATGCTCGAAATCAGCTCTCCTAAGATGACATCGAGGAATAAGAAAAGCGCAGTCACTGCCCCAGGAATGTTCTCCAATATTGAAAGGAGATAGATCAAGAGAGGTTTCTATTTAAATTTTTCATGAAAAAAAATAAAATAATGTTTCTAATGTGTTTCAAAGGTAAATATCCTTAATATTCAACTGAAAATGAATTTAAATCTTACTTAGAATATGTGTTCAGCTTGATAAGGATCTTCTCCTTTGGCTACAAAATATAACCCTTCTTTGACTCTTGAGTAGTCTGAATAAAAAGTGCTGAAGAAAGGCACTTCTTTTATGGATTATTATACTCTGCTAGTATTGCTACAGCTGCTTATTATTAAGATAATAGCAACTTTCACAGATACTGCTATGATATTAGTTTTTCTAAATATATTTATCGCCATTATTATTTCTATTTATGATTCTTAATAAGAATATCTAAGGGAAGTATATCTTCTTTGAACTTGCAGTCTTCTCTTGTTGTTGTGATTGTTGTTTGATATTAATTTCAAAAATTAAGCGGACTATCTAATTTAAGAATTAATTTTGTTTTTCTTATTTTTAAGGAATTTTTCACAAGTGGAGACGATTTCTCTTCTTAATATTTGAGACTTATCCTGATTTATCAACACAGAAAAATGGGGATATCCCATTTGAGTATCTATCATTCAAAAGAAAAAAAGTGTATCTTTATTTTTAATAGAGAATCATTTCAAGGGATAGCAAGCAACGAAATTATTCAAAAACTATTCTTTTGAAATATTTTTGGGTTATTTAAAAATAATTGGTAAATGATAATTCTTCGCAGTTTCGTTTTTAAAAAAAGAGCATAATATGCTAATATTTTTTGTTTAATATGTACCTATTTATATTTTTATTATTTAAAAAAACAATATTATCTTAGTTATCTTCCCCAAGTATTGTCTTTCTGAAATTTAGAGTTTTTAAAGATTCATTTTATTCGCCTCAATCTTTGCCATCAGTCCTGTTAAGAAAATAATATGGTATGTTACATCAAGTACTTATTTGGAACTCAACGAATACTTTTTACTTAAATTATCATTTAAAAATAAATTATTGTTTACCATTTAGTCCTTTTTCCTTCATTCCATTCACCTTTCCTTTCTACTCCAAGTTTATTTGTAAACAATCCTTTTCCATGCATTTTATTATCCTAGAATTCTCCAATGTAAATGTCTCCACTCGACCATTGGAATTTTCCCATTCCTCTTTTCTTCCCATTCGCATAATCACCTTCAAATCTATCTCCATTTTGCCATGTCTCTAACCCTTATCCATGTTGTTTATCATCATCCCAGTCTCCTGTGTAAGTAGATCCTTCTACCTAAGAGAATCTTCCTTTCCCTTAGGCTTTATCCGATTTCCATTGGCCAATGTAATAATCTCCCTCACTATGAATTAATCTACCATATCCATCCGCACAGTCTAGAAGGAAAAAATACTCTTAAAAAGTACCTTCAAGACAAAATTATTCCCATACAATTTCTTACCATTTTTAAAAGTCCCTTCAAATACAGATCCACATGGGTAATACTACTCTCCTCTCCCATGCCTCTTTCCTTCTTTCCACTAACCAACATACACAGATTAATTTTCAAATTAATATGGGCCAAGTCTCGGTAGATCTTTATCATAATCTTCATCCTCCTCTTACACAAACTCACCTAACAAATTTTTCGTAGCACGACTCTTTTCCGATGAATAATCAGGAATAGCAAGAATAAGCTTTGCTGTTTTTTTATCAGGTGCATGAAGATCATTATTAGTTTTAACATCAGGCTATTCACTAATCTATTTATTGCTATTTTTAAGCAAAAGCTATTTGAGCTTGGAAATAACTTGATTTGGACGTGGTCTTTTCTTTGGATCAGCAACCATCATTGAGAATGCTATCTCCAGTAATTCCGGATGGTTTTTATCTGAAATTTATGGGAAATTCCCTGACTTCATTTCAGCCATTTCAACTTGATCATTATATCCGCACATATTGTAGAGTATCATCCCAGCCGAATAATAATCTATCTCACTTGAAAGTTCATAACCAATCACATGTTGCTCAGGTCCTGCATAGACTTAAGACTCCTTACTGCCATCTTTTCCAAACCAATAGGCCTATCTAAAATCAGTAAGACGAGGGACAGTACCTTCATAATCAATTAAGACATTCTCTGGTTTAAGATCCCCGTGAAATATACCAAACTAATGTGAATCTAGAAGTCCTTTTAGTATCTTTGTGAACATCTCAGTAATCAATTCATCAGTTAACGAATCTTTGTTTGCTTTCAAGAAATGTCTTAAGTTCCCTTCTTTGCAATAATCAAGCACAAAGAATAACGAAGATTCTTCAGGATTGAAGAGTGACTTGTGAATATTTATCACAAAAGGAGATTTCACCTGCTTGATAACCTCACTCTCAAAGATAATATTCTCTAGTTTTGTGTGATCTTCAACAATGATCTGCTTGATTACAACATCTTAATTGGTTGCTGTGTTTAATGCAACCATAGCAATTCCAAATGGGCCTGATCCAATAAATTCGGATACGAAAAACCCATGTAGTCTCAAGAAAAATATTGCATTTATTATTTGAGTAGATTTGATGTTAGTTTGGAACTTTTCCAAGAACATTGCAACAACGAATTCTTCCATTTTTTGGAGGATATTTTCCTTTTAAGAACAGAATTTTTGTTTAGTTTAATTTTTTTATTTCAAGGATAAATTTGAATTTCCCTTTCGCGGGAGTTATATTTTCTTTTAAATTTGATCTCAAACTTATTATTCTTATTTTTAGCAGATCCCCCCAGAATACTTTTAGTAATTATCAATGAATAGCTATTATTATTTCAATTGTAAATCATAAAGGACAATTGTTTAATAAATCTTTGACTTATTAACGGGGGTGAATCATATAATAAATAATTCTCATTAATCAAAGACACGAGGAATTTAATCTCTGTAATTGTCTTTTTAATTGATTATGAACTTAATAAAATGTCTTCAGTTTATTTTTTGAAAGTATTTACATATTTAAAATGATTCATTCTTTCAAACAAAAATGTTAGCTCTTTCCTCCTTTCTTTTACTCTTCCTGAATTTTTCTTGAAAATTGGGATTATTTAAGAATTATTTAAATAATATCCATAGTTCTTTAACAGATACACATTAAAAAAGAAGATTTTTACTTTAAATAATGGATTGTATCATATAAACTCTGCTAAAACATTCTTCAACATTGACCTATTGTGAAGTAAGCAACATCCTATTACAAGCAAGCTTAGCATGGACCCTTTTTGTAAGTCTTGTGCTCATTGTTGTAATTTACACCACAAACAGGTTGTTTAGGATTGCAAGTCATTGGTCTAGTATTGGTGGGATCACAAAATATAACAAAGGGAGGAAACTATTCACATCTACCTGGAACAATAAAGAAACTTAATGGGACAGCACAAGCCAAACACCTGTTATGGTAAGTTTAACCTTCAGGACTAAGGGATAAAGCACATACAGATTCGATTTCTTCAGGGCAATTTTCCATATTATATTCAGCAGGTTTGCAAGCGTAGTCAAGGTTAGCTGCAAAGACAACATAATAGGAACAGGAGATATTCAATGAAAGGGCGATGAGTGATAGGAGAATACTTGTCTTTATTTTAATTGATGATGTTCTTGTCATATTATTCGAATAATTAATTGTATTTATTATTTTTATTATTAAATTGTTTTTAACTTTGAATCTTAAAGGTAATATTTAAACCAACCCAATTTACTAGAATCATCATATAATTCCAAAAATCAATGAGTAAAAATCTTGTAAAATAAAACAGATTCTCCTTTGCTGATGGCTGTATGTATTTTTCAACTTGTTCTATGTTACCTAGAACAAACTAATAATTAAATATTAGTTCTAGAATATTTTTAATTATTAAACCAAACACCCCAAACACCCGTATCGATTATCGCTTAATCAAGAATAAAAAAATTATTGATTAAATGACATTTAACAAATGAATTTCATTTGGTATAAGAGTCAGGAATTTAACAGCAAAAGCAACATTATCTGTGATATCAATATATTATTGCTGAATATTTCTCAAAAGAGAAATCAATAAATATAATTTAAAAACTAAGAAATGAAATCATTTGTTATTATTCCATTATTGTTTAATATCTTCTTTTCTAACATTGAATCTTATTGAGTTAATTAAGAACTCTTCTTTTCACTTCTTCAAATGAATACCATTTTTTTTTAATATTATTCAAATGGAAACAACATAAACATAAAACAAAATCTATTTTTATAACATTCACATATCTCCTAATAATCTTGATATTTCTTCACATAATATTGGTTCATAGAACAATTCCAACTGATAATCAAAAACTTTCACATGATTGACTGTAATCTAAAACCCTTTTTTTTCAATTTAAAGGAATTAATAACTTCATTTTTCTTACTAGACTATAAATCTTAACCTTGATCAAGCCAAGCCCATAGATATTAATGTAGCAAATAGTGCTTTAATTATGTTAGATTAACTTTGAATCAAAGAGAAGATAGAACCAATTGCATTTTAGCAAGATTTTTTCGTTTTATTATGCAAAAAAAAAAAAAAAAATAATAAATATTTTTAAAAAAAAGCAACACACTAAAATTTCTTGTATTTTGCAATATTTGTTTTAATAAAAGATTTATTTAAGTTTAATTATTTAAACATTTATGGATATGCAATCATTAGTAAGAAACATTAATTCCTTGATAAAATAATATGTTTTTGTTATGTTAAGAACGGTACATGACAAAAAGTTAAATACAGTGATGAACATTTTCAAATTCTCAATACGAAAAAAATACATTTTCATCTCTTTTTTCAACATTTATTTGGATAAAAGAATATTATCTCTGGGTCCTAGCAAGCAAGGCAATTATTCTCATATTCTTTCGAGAATTCAAGAGAATTCATACCACAAGCAGGCTCAGCAACTAAACTACAGGCTGGAAGGAAATTTTCTTTCTTATCACAAAATTCAGCATTTACAGGATAACTTTCGCATTCATCAGGGATATAGAACTTGATAGCTTTGTCGCTGCAAGCATGACAGCTACTCATAAAAGTTTTCCCACTGTGATCTCTTTCATAATTGATACCACAGACAGGTTGTATCATTTCTCCACAAGGTTCAAGTTATTAATGTTGACTTTCAGTGCAGTATGTAGCAGTCCTTATTCCTGATAAAAGTGATAGGAATAGCAAAAATGTTTGGGTAATCCAGGTAAAGTTCTTGCCCATTTTTAATTTATTTTTACTTTCAATAATGTTTCAATAAGTAATTCCCTTGATATCACAAAACATTACCTATTTAAAGATGCATTTTAAGCATTATGTACTACACTACTAATAGAACTTATGAAAAACCACATTACTTCTCCATGAATAATTAATCTCGTCTTCTACTTCTACCAATGTGTTCAAGATAATACCGATTTAACTTGCTATTCATGAAGTAATATTTTTGTTAACTTGCATGTTTTTTTCTATTATTAGTGATTCCTTGAGTTCAATCTTTACTCCAAATAGCATAAAATGATGAAATACCTTCAGCCATCGATCCTTACTTTGCTTTAAATCGTCAAGAAGCTCCTTAGTTTTTTTTGAAAGATATCAATTAATCTCAATAACTTTAGTACTATAAAAAGTAGGGACTTACTTTTTTTTATTATTAAAGAATCACTTGACTTTTTATTAAGTTCTTTTTTTTTCAATACATAATTGCAGACTAAATATTTTTAAATCTATGATAATCTTCAGACTCACTTTCACAATATAAAAAGAAAAATAATATTTAGAATACTCTTCGTCTCTCTTAAAAAAATTAACAAATAAGAAACATAATATGTTTTTGACAATTAAAACTTTTCCTTTTCATATTTTTCAACGTTCTAAGCGTTCCTAGTTCTATTTAAGTAACAATCTTCTATTATTTTCTCTCTCTTTCTTTGACATCACAATAAGGGAATAAATTAATTAGCAATTAGTTCCAGAATCTAGTTCTATTATTTACATCTTTTTTATGATTTTATCTCCCTATTATTTAAATTTTGTCTTCTATGAATTGGGTTTTTTCAAAAGAAATTTAAAAAAAATAATCTTAAATTTTCAAGAACTATCTGTCCTATTTTTCATATCTTATTTAAAATGCATCAATCTCTCCCTCTCTCTCTTTCAAAAAACCTTAAATCGGAATGTTTGTTTGTTGTCTTAAAAATAACAAGATTATGTTAACAAAAAGATACAAAATCAAAGCCAATACTTTGATCTTATGCAATTGCAACAAGACTTTTAATCTCGAGATAATCATTTAATAATACTAAAATCTTCTCTCATTCTTTCATTGTTCCTTGCATGAATTGTTGTAAAAATATACAACATTCTCATTTTAGCATGCGTCACATGAGTTTTCATAAGTCTAGTAGTTTCCAGTGTAGTCTCTCCCACAAACTTAATTATACCCACATTGGGACTTTGATTTCGTGATTGGATCACAGATTGTCATTTCTGGTGTCAATTCTTTGCAAGAAATCGGTACTATAAATTTCACTAATTATCTGTGTGAGCAAGCTTAACATCGATTAGTGAACGTTAGTCTAACATTTTCAGCAAAAAACCCACAAACAATGGATGCGTGCTCTGGGCAGTTAAAAAATTCACGCTCTTCATCAGCGCAAATATAATGAGGATGAGCAGCATACGCGACAAAGCTGCTAGAAAACAAAATAGTTAAGATAATATTCCATTTTAATAAATGAAAATCTAAACGGTTATGATGATACTTCATTCTCTTTTTATTTTATTTATTTGTGTGTTATAAAATTTTTGGGGTTCAAAGATAGCAATATGCGATCATTTAAATCAGAAGTTGTTGAAATGTTCAACAAACTGACTCAAAGTAATAATTATAAATAAAGTAAATGACAGATAATTGTCTTTAAGTTGAATTAAAAAATAATTTTATGTTTCATGATTTACACTTCTAAGATCTTTGGAATTAATCCCACGGTAGATAAATTTCCAAAATATTACCAGACAGTAGCAGTACTTCCAGTAGCAGACGAAAATTAAATAGAAGTATTCCATAATTGAAAGAATTGCATTATTCTTAAAGGAGAAAAGAGTTTTGATTCAAGTACTATTGTAGATTTTATTCTAAATTCTATTATCAACGATAGCAATATGTGATCCTTTAAATAAAAAAAGCTTTTGATGCAATAAACTTTTCATGTTTTGTTTCTTTTTTGATGTACAGTTTTAACAATCTTGCAATTTTAATTTCATGATTAATCTCAATGCAGCTTGAACAACCAGCATCTGAGTATACATTCTAATAATCTAATCGAGCTTTTTACACCGTTTTTATTCCTCAAGTTAGTTTTGAAAGGTATCTTTTAACAAGCTACAACTAAAAATTGCAGCAAAAAAAGGTGGATTTAACAACTTCTTTCTGTGAAGAACTGCCAAAATTACAGCATTTTGTTATCCATGGAGCTAGAAGGAGAAAGAGACTATTATTCCTGCAGGAAAAAAAATGATCCTTGATAATTTCTCTCCGTAAAACGTAGTGTTGTAGACCACAATAATATAACCATGCAGTAGTAACACGTGTTAGTAGCTTAAATTTATTTGGATGAGATTCAGAAGAATAAGCATGAATTCTAGGTTTCTCTCTAATAAGAGAATCAACAAAAGATACAAGACAACAATCAAATACTCAAGATAACACTCAAAGAAAGCGAATAAATATCTCAAAACTAAGAAAATAGTTAGAACAAGAAAAACCAAAATAATTGAAGATTTAGAGTCAACTTGATAAACCTAACGAAAAGAAAGAAGATACAAGCTAAAGCAGAAAAGAAATACAATGGAACGACGGCTGAGTTGGGAAGATACAGTTTGCTTTTATCAAATCTCTTTTTGAACTATTTCGTGGAAAGTGATGGGTGTTATTGAGAGAATATCATGGTATTTGGGGAGAAAAGAGACAAAATAAATTGAAAAACTGACAAAATATTTACACAATTATTAGATAAATAGTTCATCAAATCAATCAGTTTCAGTTACAGTCCTTAAAACACACAGGCATAAAATAATAATGCGATTCCTTCACATCTTTCCATCAAATTTATCAACAACATTCACATTATTTATCCTTATCATGTCACCTTAGAAAAGAATGGCAATAAAGAATCGATATTTTACTTTTGGGTCTATTTTATTGGGGTCATCCAGCTCTGCAATTGAAGAGTAGCTCGGGAGGGAAGCAACTCTCAGTAGTTTTTAATCTAAGTGTATTCTAAACTCAAAACGATGTTTGTCTGTCACTTTAGTCCTAGATTGCATGGGATCACCTTTAATGTACTTAGTAATACCACGGCAATTAGAGTAATCATTGTAACACATATTTTAGCTGTACGCATAATCATTATCTTTTCTTTCGTCTTTCACGATGCCAGCTAAAAAATAATAATTACTATTTCCTTGTTTTAGTTCTAGTTCGATTTGCAAAATGTACTTCCATGAAGGATTTAGAATAGGATCCAGATACACTTGACCCCAGTCATTTGAAGATCCTGATTTGATTTAATAAATCTAATTGTCAGTCTTTGTTATTTTCATTTACTGAGAAGTTCCAATTATGGATTTTATTAGAATGACTTCTTATTATTATTATTAGATTTATTACTCAAAGAAGTTAATAGTTTTAAGACTATCAAACATTTTATGAGCAATTCTATTGGGTTAATCTAATGAGAAATGCTATCCACACTCATACTAACTCATAAGATCAGACAAGATTCTTCTATTTTCTTCTGCTTTGTTCCATTTGCCTTTTATAAATCCATCCAGATCCTTCTCAGCTCCTTCTTTATCTGAAACTATCAGCTACTTTAGTTTCTCTATTTCCGCAATTCTCTTGTAACCGTCTAAAACTTACTGCCTTGCTTATTGTTTTTTTATAAAGATCTCTTTAGCTCTTTGTTAAGCAGCTTTTACTTCTCTTTCAAAATCTTTTCTAAGTTTCTTAAAATAAAGGTCTATTTCTTCAAGGGATTATTCTAAGCTGACATGCCTAAGCTTATCAGTTAACTCCTGATCTTTCAGTGGAGGATAAGTTTCCAAAATATCATGCTCATTAGCAACTAAGATGGAGTTCATTGATATCAGATTTGAGACAGGAATGCAATTGCTCTTTAGGCACATGAAACACATAACCCTATCTTTAGCATCTCCATCGAGACAGATAATATCGGCAGGAAAACTCCTATGTTTTCTACACCTCCATCTCAGTCATTCCTTAGAAATCGCTTTGTTGGCATCCATTTTTAATTATTTTCTTGAATTATTTAATTTACTCGAAACAGAAAAATTTACCTAACAAATAAATCAACCAAACCTCATAAATTAAAGACTTGGACACTCAATTATGATTAGTTGAAAATGAAATACAATTATATGTTTATTTATCAAATTTTTGTTTCAATAATTTTCTTTTTTTTTATTTTGTCTATTATTGTGTTTTTATAATTTTTGAGATTAACGATAGGAATGAGTGATCATTTAAATAAGAAGATGTTGATAAAATAAAAATGTTAGGTTTTGTTTCTTTTTTGATTTACCATTCTAACAACATTACATTTTTAATTTCTTAGATTGGTCTCAATACAGCTTGAACAACCAGCATCTGAGTGCATTTCTAATAATCTACTCGAGGTTTTACTTCTTTTTGAGAAGACACTAGCTAAAGCAGAAGAAAAGGAATATTTCGTGGAAAGTAATGGGTATTGTTGAGAGAATATTAAGGAATTGTGGAGAAAAAAGGCAAAATAAATTAAAAAACTGACAAAATATTTACACAATTATTAGATAAATAATTCATCAAATCAATCAGTTTCAGTCAGGTACAGTCCTTAAACTAAAAACACACACACACATGCACAATAATATGCAATTCATTCACATCTTTCCATCAAACTTATCAACCACACTCACATTATTTATCCTTATCATGTCACCTTAGGATAGAATGGCAAGGAAGAATCGATAGTTAACTTTAGGGTCGATTTTATTGGGATCATCCAACTCTGCGATTGAGGAGTAGCTCGGGAGGGAAGCAACTCTCAGTAGTTTTTAATCTAAGTGTATTCTAAACTCAAAACTGTGTTTGCCTGTCGCTTTACTTCCAGATTGCATGGGATTACCCTTAATATACTTAGTTAGACCTAAGTCGTTAGAGAAATCATAGTAGCACATGTTTTAATTCTATGCATATTCATACTATTTTCTATCGTCTTTCAGTATTCCAGCTAAGAAATAATTATTACTATGATCTGGCTTCAGTTCAAGTTCGATTTGCAAAATGTACTTCCATGAAGGATTTAGAATAGGATCCAGATACACTTGACCCCAATAACTAGAAGATCCTGATTTGATTTAATAAATCTAATTATCAATCTTTGTTATTTCCATTTACTGAGAAGTTCCAATTATGGATTTTATTAGAATGACTTCTTATTATTATAAAAAGATTGGTTACCCAATGAAAAAGTTGATACTTTTCACATCATCAATCATTTTCTGAGCAATGCTATTGGGCTCATCAGATGAGAAATGCTATCCAGTCTCATATTAGTCCATAAGATCAGACATAATCCTTCTATTTTCTTCTGCTTTGTTCCATTTGTCTTTGATAAATTCATCTAGATCCTTCTCTTTACCTGAAATTATCAGTTGCTTTAGTTTCTCAATTTCAGCAATTCTAATGTATGTTTCTGATACTTACTGCCTTGCTTATTCTTTTTTTATTAAGATCTCTTTAACTCTTTACTAAGCAGCTTTGACTTCTCTTTCAAAATCTTCCCTCAGTTTTTTAAAATATTGGTCTATTTCTTCTAACGATTATTGCAAGCTGATATGTCTAAGCTTGTCAGATAACTCCTGATCTTTCAATGGAGGATAAGTTTCCAAAATATCATTTTCATTAGCGGCTAAGACGCAGTTCATTGATATCAGATTTTAAACAGGAATGGAATTGACCTATAGGCACCTAAAGCACATAACTCTATCTTTGGCATCTCCATCTAGGCAGATAATATCGGCAGGAAAACTCCTATGCTCTCTACACCTCCATTTTAATCCTTCCTTAAAAATAGCTTTGTTAACTTCCATTTGCTAATAATTTACTTTTTCTTGCTTTCTTGAAATATTTGATTTACTCTAAACGATAATTATTCTCGCTACAAATAAATCAACCAAATTCCATAAATTAAGGATTTAGATCTTCATTTAGATTTCTTTTATTATTAAACCCTTCTCATTAGCCTTTCTAACTATTTGACATATTTTCCTATTTTGTATCAAATACCAGTTGAATACTGATGGTAGACACTTTAGAGTGATTAACAATCCACTTCATTATTTTCTAATATTTTGAAATGATGAGTCTTATCAAGAATTAAAGATGAAGACTCTCATGATTTATTTAAAATGAAATACAATTTTATGCTCATTTATCAATTATTTATTTGATGACTAAAACATCTATTATCCCTCTCAACTTACAATAATCTCCAAGAATTCAGGAAGAGCAAGAAATACCAAGTTGCTTTGTTTGAAAGAGTCTTTAAAGTTAGAATACTTTCTAAAAGTACTCAAGAAATCTAAATAAATGGTATAGGTAGGGTCCCAAGTTGATCTTATCGTTTATTATTTTTTTTATTAAAAAGCATTAGCACTGAAACTAAAAGGCTTATTTTTATTTTTTAAAGCTTTATTTGGTGATAGATGCTGTTTTGTAAGATTATTTTTGTTGTTGTAATAATTATTAAATTCATCTTTTTCATCTATTTTTTCAAAAACTCAAAGAAGGAGAAGAACTATTGAAAAATTAAGAAACAAAATTAAAACAAGAACAGTCAAAATATTTGAAGACTTAGAGTTAACTTGATAAACCTAACGAAGAGAAAGAAGACACTAGCTGAAGCAGTAGAAAAATACGCTGAAATGACGATTGAGCTTGTAAGATACAGTTTGCTTTTATCCATCTCTTTTTTAACTATTTAGTGGAAAGTGCTGGGTATTCTTGAGAGAATTTCATGGAATTATTGAGATAAGAGAGAAGAAAAAAATGAAAAACTGACAAAATATCTACACAATTATTTAGTCAAATCATAAAATCAATCAGTTTCAGTTACAGTCCTTAAAATACACACTGACAAGCAACAATATGCAATTTATTCACATCTTTTCATCAAAATGATCAACAACACTCACATTATTTATCCTTATAATGTTACCTTAGTTAGCAATAGCAAGGAAGAATCGATAGTTAACTTTCGGGTCGATTTTGTTGGGATCATCCAGCTCTGCTATTGAGGAGTAGTCAGGGAGGGAAGCAACTCTCAGTAGCTTCTGATCTAAGTGTATTCTAATCTCAAAACTATGCTTGCCTGTTGCGTTGCTTCCAGATTGCATGGGATTGCCCTTAATGTACTTAGTAATACCATAGCTATTAGAGTAATCATAGTAGGACATGTTTTACCTGGCCGCATGATCATTATCTTTTCCTTCATCCTTCACAATACCAGCGAAGAAATTATTATGAATATTTCCTGGTTTCAGTTCTAGTTCGATTTGCAAAATGAACTTCCTTAAAGGATTCAGAATAGGATCCAAATACACTTAACCCCAACTATTAATAGCATCTTATTTGATTTAATAAATCAAATTATCAATCTTTGTTATTGCCAATTACTGAGAAGAATCATAAGTGGATTTAATTAGATTGACTTCTTATTCTTATTAGATTGATTGCTCAAAGAAGTTAATAGTTTTAAGACTATTAATCATTTTCTGAGCAATTCTATCGGGCTCATCAGACGAGAAATGCTATCCAATCTCGTACTAACTCATTAGATTCAACATAATCCTTCTATTTTCTTCTGATTTGTTCCATTTGTCTTTTATAAATTCATCTAGATCCTTCTCAGCTCCTTCTTTATTTGAAACTATCAGCTCTGTTAGTTTTTCTATTTCTGCAATTCTGTGATACCCTTCTAATACTTACTGCCTTGCTTATTCTTTTTTTATCAAGATCTCTTTAGCTCTTTGTTAGGCGGCTTTTACTTCTCTTTCAAAATCCTCTCTCAGTTTCTTAAAATAAAGGTCAATTTCTTCTAACGGTTATTGTAAGCTGACATGTCTAAGCTTGTCAGATAACTCCTGATCTTTTAGAGGAGGATAAGCTTCCAAAATATTTTGTTCTTTTGCTGCTAAAACACAACTCATTGATATCAGATTTGAAAGTGGAACTGGATTGATCTAAAGGCATATGAAACACATAACCCTATCTTTAGCATCTCCATCGAGGCAGATGATATCGGCAGGAAAACTCATATGTTTTCTACACCTCTATTTCAATCCTTCCTTAGAAATCTCTTTGCTAACGTCCATTTTTTAATTATTTTCTTTTTCTCACAGTCTTAATTTCCTAATCTCTTTCCTTTGAAAAAATACAAATTAGATTCATCCAATTCTAACATTTTCCCTTCTTTTTTCAGAACCCCAGCAAAAATATTTGATCAATAATAAGGAACCCAACATTTTACATCGTCTTTTATGATCCAGTACAGAAAATTTTAATCTTCAATCCTGCCTTGGCTCACTGCTGATAAGCAGTATTCCTCAATTGGAGCAGGACTTGTAAAGATTCTAATAATTTCCATGATATTCTCTGTGATCTATGTTCTATGATTTATGGAATTTTTAGCACTTATTTCACAGTCAAATAGTCTAATGCCTCAATCAAATACATTATCCCAACCTTGAAATATACATTACTGTTCGCAGCTGCTCCTTATGAAGTGTGAGTTCCAGTGAGAAGAATCTTTTAGAGAGTTTCTAAATTCTTCGAACGACTATTATCTTAACGTTCATTCTGATACTTTCTCTATTAAGATAGTTGTTTTTCAGAGTTTGTAAAATGTTGATTTGGACTGTTATTTTTTTGTAAATCAAGCAAACACTCAAAATAAAAAAGCGAAGGACTATCTCAAAAATAAGTAACAGAGTTAGGACAAGAACAGCCAAAATATTTGAAGACTTAGCGTCAACTTGATAAACCTAGCTAAGAAAAAGAAGACACTAGCTAAAGCAACAGAAAAGAAATACAATGGAATGATGGCTGAACTAGCAAGATATAGTTTGCTTTTATGGATCTTTTTTTTTAACTATTTTGTGGAAAATTGTGAGTAATGTTTAGAGAAATTCATGGTATTGTGGAGAAAAGAGATAAAATAAATTGAAAAACTGACAAAATATTTACACAATTATTTGATAATTAATTCATCAAACCAATCAGTTTCAGTCCGTTACAGTCCTTAAATCAAAAACACACACACATACACAATAATATGCAATTCATTCACATCTTTTCATCAAACTTATCAACAACACTCACATTGTTTATCCTTATCATGTTACCTTAGAAAAGAATGGCAAGGAAGAATCGATAGTTAACTTTTGGGTCGATTTTGTTGGGTTCATCCAGCTCTGCAATTGAGGAGTAGTCAGGGAGAGAAGCAACTCTCAGTAACTTCTGATCTAAGTGTATTCTAAACTCAAAACTGTGTTTGCCCGTAGATTTGCTTCCAGATTGCATGGGATTACCCTTAATGTACTTAGTAATACCTTTGGAATTAGAATAATCATAGTAGCACATATTTTAGTTGTCCGCATAATCGTTATCTTTTCCTTCGTCCTTCACAAGACCAGCAAAGAAATAATTATTACTATTTCCTGGTTTCGTTTCTAGTTCTATTTGGATAATGTACTTTTGTAAAGGATTCAGAATAGGATCAAGATACACTTAACCCCAACCATTAAAAGCTTCTTATTTGATTTAATAAATATAATTATCAATCTTTGTGATTTCCAATTACTGAGAAGAATTATTATAAGTGGATTTTATTAGATTGACATTTTATTATTAGATTGATTGTTCAAAGAAGTTCATACTTTTCAGATCATCAATCATTTTCTGAGCAATTCTATTGGGCTAATTAGAAGAGAAATGCTATCCAGTCTCATATTAGCTCATAATATCAGACATAACCTTTCGATTTTCTTCTGCTTTGTTCCATTTGTCTTTCAAAAAATCATCCAAATCCTTCTCTGCTCCTTCTTTATCTGAAACAATCAGTTGCTTTAGTTTCTCAATTTCAGCAATTCGAATGTATGCTTCTGATACTTACTGCCTTGCCTATTCTTTTTTTATCAAGATCTCTTTAGCTCTTTGTTAAGCAGCTTTGACTTCTTTTTCAAAATCCTCTCTCAGTTTCTTAAAATAAAAGTCCATTTCTTCTAACTATTATTGTAAACTGGTATGTCTAAGCTTGTCAGACAACTCCTGATCTTTCAGTGGAGGATACGTCTCTAAAATGTCATTTTCGTTAGCTGCTAAGACACAACTCATTGCTATCAGATTAGAGACAGGAATGGAATTGATCTAAAGGCACCTGAAGCACATAACTCTCTCTTTAGCATCTCCTTCTAGGCAGATAATATCGGCAGGAAAACTCATATGTTCTCTACACCTCCATTTTAATCTTTCTGTTGAAATTACTCTGTTGACTTCCATTTGATAATTATTTAATTTTCTTTTTTTCTTGAAATATTTAATTTACTCCAAACGAATACTCTTCTCCAATCAAATAATTCAACCAAATCCCATAAATTAAAGATGTGAATCTACATCTCTATTTCTTTAATAATTAAACCATTCACTAGTCTTTTGTAAATATTTGATCTATTTTCCTATTCCACCAGTTGAACACTGATTGATGATAGACACTTTAGTGCAATTAAAAATACACTTCATAATTTTCTAAAATTTTGAAAAGACAAGCCTTACCCAGATTTAAAGGTTTTTCTTGATGCTATTAAAATGAAATACTATTTTATGTTCATTTATAAATTATTATTTCTTTTCAATCCAAAATAATTTCAGTAATGAGTAAAAAAGGGCAATACCTAAATTAGGATCCCATTTATAATCTAATACTAATTTAATGCAGGCATACATAATTTCGTTAGAATAAAGGTTAACTGGTTAGCAAACTCAATAAATAATAAGAGATAATTATTAACAAGTTAATGTAATAACTGTATGTTTAAAAAAGCATACAAAAATAGTAATTATGAAAAGATAAAGCAAATTTTAATGTGATACTATCCTAATTACAAACTTTAAAAGAATCTCTATTAAAAATAGAAAACAATGATATTGATTCGGAATAATTCGAAAACCAACAAAATAAAATGAAAAAGAAATTAGCAAAGAAATATCTGATAAAATTATGAAAAGGCGGATACTCACAAATTAGATTTCGGATTTTAAAGCAAAACAGTAATTTCAGTCAGATCAAATTTCAAAACAACATTTCAACATTACCACGATTAAGGAAGCTATTAAAAAAAATGTAAACCAAATAAAAAAATGCAATCCAAATGTAGACAGTGCCTCAAGAACTGAATTATCATTTTCATTTTTTTTTTGCATAAATTCCCCTTTACAATTATTATTCAAATATCTCGGAAAAAAATTATTTTCCATTAGTAACATCAAAATAAGCAAAAAACTATGTAAGTAAATATTTGGGATCGACGATAGCAATATCTATGTGATATTTTAAATAAGATGTTGTTGATAAAAAAATAGACTTTTTCAGGTTTTGTTTCTTTTTTGATATTACAGTTCAAACAATCTTGTAATTTTAATATTTTGATTGATCTCAATGCAGCTTAAACAACCAGCATTTGAGTACATTCTAATAATCTACTTGAACTTTGAAATATTTGTTATTCCTCAGTTGGCTTTAAAAATAATCCTTTTAGAAGCTACTGCAACAAAAATAGGCGGAGTTAACCACTTCGTTCTGTTTTCGACTATTACAATGACAGCAATAGTAATTCATTTTTGTTATCCAGTGCTGGAAGGAGAAAGATATCACTTTAGTTGCAGGAAATTCAAAAGATCTTTGATAGTTTCTCTTCATAATAAATAATGTTGTAAGAACGATCAACATCTAACCAGATATTAGTACAGCATCTGTAGTAGTTGTGACTGAAATTAATTTGAATATGAACAGGAAAATAAGCATTAATTCAAGGTTTACTAAGAAACAGAGTTAGAACAAGAAAACAGATAAAACATTAGACGACTATAAATCAACTTGATAAACATAATGAAGAGAAAGAAAGAAGACATTAGCTAAAACAAAATATTGTAGGGTTCAAAATATATTGCATATTGAATTATTTATCTATTTATAAGTGAATAAATGAAAAGATCAGGTATTAAAATGGGTAATTGTAAAAAAATAAAGATGATCTTTTTACTGAATACACAGTTTGCATTCCTCAAATCGTTCATAGAAAGGAATTCTAATAAAAGTTACAACTAAAATAGCAACAATAATAGGTGGAGTTAGCCACTTTTTCCTGTGTAAAAAAGCAACAATAATTACAATAGTAATTCATTTTTCCTATCTTAAGCTGGAAGTAAGAAAAATAATAAAAGCTATTGTAAAAAGCATAAGACCCGTAAAGTCCCTCTTCATTCTAATGAGCATTGTAGTACCTATATCTAATATTCATTTAGGTTTCTCTCTGATGAGAGAATCAATAAAACATGCAAGACAACAATTAAATATTCAAGCAAACACTCAAAGAAAGCAAAGAAATATCTCAAAACTAAGAAACATAAATAGAGCAAGCACAATTAAATATATTAGAAGATTTTGAATCAACTTGATAAATCTAAAGAAGAGAAAGAATACATTAGCTTAAGAAGAAGAAAAACATACAACGGTATATATTCTGAGTAGGAAAGGTGCAGTTTGTTTTTATCTATCTCTTTTTAAACTATTTTGATGAAATTAGTGGATATTGTAGAGAGAATTTCATGGAATTATGGAGAAAAGAAACAAAATCAATTGAAAAACTGACATAATATTTAGAAAATAATTAGATAATTAATTCATCAAATCAATCAGTTTCAGCTACAGTCTTTAAAACATACATACACACATACAACAATATGTAATTCATTCACATGTTTCCATCAAATGTATCAACAACACTCACATTATTTATCCTTATCATGTTACCTTAGCCATGAATATCAAGGAAGAATCGATAATTAACTTTCGGGTCTATTTTGTTGGGGTCATCCAGCTCTGCGATTGAGGAGTAATCAGGGAGGGAAGCAACTCTCAGTATCTTCTCATCTAAGTGTATTCTAAACTCAAAACTGTGTTTGCCTGTACTTCCAGATTACATTGAATTACCCTTAATGTAATTAGTAATACCATGGCTATTAGAGTAATCACAGTAGCACATGCTTTAGCTGTGTGCATAACCATTATCTTTTCCTTGGTCCTTCACAAGACCAGCAAAGAAATAATTATTACTATTTCCTGGTTTCGTTTCTAGTTCTATTTGGATAATGTACTTCTGTAAAGGATTCAGAATAGGATCAAGATACACTTAACCCCAATCACTAGGAGATTCTTGTTTTATTTAATAAATAGAAGTATCAATCTTTGTTATTGCCAATTACTGAGAAGAACCATAAGTGGATTTTAATAGATTGACTTCTTATTATTAGATTGATTGCTCAAAGAAGTTGATACTTTTCAAACTATCGATCATATTCTAAGCAATTCTATTGGACTCATAAGACGTGAAAGGCTATCCAGTCTCATACTAGTTCATAAGACTCAACATAACCTTTCTGTTTTCTTTTGCTTTGTTCCATTTGTCTTTGATAAATCCATCCAAGTCCTTCTCATCTCCTTCTTTATTTGAAATTATCAGTTCCTTTAGTTTCTTTATTTCTGCGATTCTGATGTACCCTTCCAATACTTGCTGCCTTGCTTATTCTTTTTTTATCAAGATCTCTTTAGCTCTTTGTTAGGCAGCCTTTACTTCTCTTTCAAAATCGTCTCTCAGTTTCTTAAAATAAAGGTCCATTTCTTCTAACGATTATTGTAAGATAACATATCTGAGCTTGTCAGATAACTCCTGATCTTTCAGAGGAGGATAAGCTTCCAAAATATCATTCTCTTAAGAACCAATGATACAACCAATTGATATCATATTTGAGATAGGAATGGAATTGATCTAAATGCACCTGAAGCACATAACCCTATCTTTGACATCTCCATCGAGACAGATCATTTCTGCAGGAGAACTCGTATGTTTTCTACACATCCATTTAGATCCTTCCTTATAAATCACTTTGTTGGCGTCCATTTTCTATTTTCCTTTTATCTCTCTCGAATTATCTGATTTTATTAACAGATACTCTTCACCCAACAACTAAGTCAGCCTAAATCAAAGAATTGGGTTTTCATTTTAATTCATTTTTTTTTTTTCAGCTAGACCCATCAAATTATTTTTGATCTATTTTTGCTCTGTCAATAGCCAGTTGAAAGGGGATGATAGACACAACATGCAAATAAATCTTCAAAAAACAAAAAGAAACTAGTGATATTGGTAGTTATTAATTTGTTAAGTGAACAAACACTAGCATAAATGTAATTTGCGATTCATTCACATCTTTCCATCAAACTTATCAACAACACTCAGTTTATTTATCCTTATCATGTTACCTTAGTTAATAGCAAGGAAGAATCGATAATTAACTTTCGGATCGATTTTGTTGGGGTCATCCAGCTCTGCGATTGAGGAGTAGTCAGGGAGGGAAGCAACTCTCAATAACTTTTGATCTAAGTGTATTCTAATTTCAAAACTGTGTTTGCCTGTCTCATTAGTTCCAGATTGCATGGGATTACCCTTAATGTACCTAGTAATACCGTAGCTATTAGAGATATCAAAGTAGCACATATTTTAGTTGTATGCATAATCCTTTTCTTTTCCTTCGTCCTTCACAATACCAAATATGAAATTATTATTTATATTTCCTGGTTTCATTTCTAGTTCTATTTGTAAAATGTACTTCTTTTAAGGATTCAGAATAGGATCCAGATACACTTGACCCCAGTAACTAGAAGATCTTGATTCGATTTAATAAATCGAATTATCGATATCTGTTATTTCCATTTACTGAGAATGACCAATCATAGATTTTATCAGATTTACTTCTTATTAGATTAATTTCTCAAAGAAATTGATATATTTAAGATTATTAATCATTTCCTGAGCAATTCTATTGGGCTCATAAGACGAGAAATGATATTCAGTCTCATACTGGTTCATTAGATCCAACATAACCTTTCTATTTTCTTCTGCTTTATTCCATTTGTCTTTGATAAATCCATCCAGATCCTTCTCAGCTTCTTCTTTATCTGAAACTATTAGCTACTTTAGTTTCTCTATTTTCGCAATTCTAATGTACTCTTCTAATACTGATTGCCTTGCTTATTCTTATTTTATCAAGATCTCTCTAGCTCTTTGTTAAGCAGCATTGACTTCTCTTTCAAAATCTTCTCTCAGCTTTTCAAAATAAAGTTCAATTTCTTCTAACGATTATTCTAAGATAACATGTCTGAGCTTACCAGATAACTGTTGACTTTTCAGTGGAGGATATGTTTCCAAAATATCATGCTCATTAGCGGCTAAGACACTACTAATTGATACCATATTTGAGATAGGAATTGAATTTATCTAAATGCACCTGAAGCACATAACCCGATCTTTGGCATCTCCATCGAGACAGATAATTTCGCCTGGAAATTTCGGATGTACTCTACACCTCCATTTAAATCCTTCCTTAGAAATTGCTTTGGTGGCTTCCATTTTTTAATTATTTTCTTTTCTCGTTTTCTTGAAATATTTGATTTACTTCAAACGAAAACTCTTCCCCCTGCAAATAAATCAACCAAACCTCATAAATTAAAGATTTGTATCTACATTTAAATGATTTTTTTAATCTCTTTCCACCAGCCCTTTCTAAAGTTATTAGAATTCAATGAAATAGAATTTTAAAAAAAATTCACTAAATTAAAAAAGTAATGCAAGAATTCCAGAGAATTGTGGAGAAAAGAGACATAATAAATTGAAAAACTGACAAAATATTTACACAATTATTAAATCAATAATTTATCAAATCAATCAGTTTCAGTCAGTTATCCTTAAAACACACACACAACAATATGCAATTCAATCACATCTTTCCATCAAACTTATCAACAACACTCACATTATTTATCCTGATCATGTCACCTTAGTAACAAATAAAAAGGAAGAATCGATAGTTAACTTTTGGGTCGATTTTGTTGGGGTTATCCAGCTCAGCGATTGAGGAGTAGTCAGGGAGGGAACCAACTCTCAGTAGCTTCTCATCTAAGTGTATCCTAACCTCAAAACTGTGTCTGCCTATCGCTTTGCTTCCAGTTTGCATGGGATTACCCTTAATATACTTAGTTATACCGTTGCTATTAGAGTAATCATAGTAGCACATGTTTTAATCGAATGCATAACCATTATCTTTTCCTTCGTCCTTCACAATACCAAACAAGAAATGATTATTACTATTTCCTAGTTTCAGTTCTAGTTCGATTTGCAATATGTACTTCCTTGAAGGATTCAGAATAGGATCCAGATACACTTAACCATAACCATTAGAAGCTTCTTATTTGATTTAGTAAATAGAAGTATCAATTTTTGTTATTGCCATTTACTGAGAAGAAGCATAAGTGGATTTTATTAGATTGACTTCTTATTAGATTGATTGCTCAAAGAAGGAAATACTTTTCAAGCTATCAATCATTTTCTAAGCAATTCTATTGGACTCATTAGACGAGAAATGTAATCCAGTCTCATACTTGCTCATAAGATCCAACAACATCCTTCTGTTTTCTTCTGCTTTGTTCCATTTATCTTTAATAAATCCATCAAGATCCTTCTCAGCTCCTTCTTTATCTGAGACTATCAGCTGCTTTAGTATCTCTATTTCCGCAATTCTGTGATACCCTTCTAATACTGACTGCCTTGCTTATTCTTATTTTATAAAGATCTCTTTAGCTCTTAGTTAGGCAGCTTTGACTTCTCTTTCAAAATCTTCTCTCAGTTTCTTAAAATAAAGCTCAATTTCTTCTAGCGATTATCGTAAGATAACATGTCTGAGCTTGTCAGATAACTCTTGGTCTTTCAATGGGGGATATGTTTCCAAAATATCATGCTCATTAGCAGCAAAGACACAACCCATTGATATCATATTTGAGACAGGAATGGAATTAATTTTCATGCACCTGAAGCACATAACCCTATCTTTGACATCTTCATCGAGACAGATCATTTCTGCAGGAAAACTCGTATGTTCTCTACACCTCCATTTTAATCCTTCCTTAGAAATCGCTTTATTAGCTTCCATTTTTTAATTATTTTGTTTTTTTGTTTTCTTGAAATATTTGATTTACTCCAAACGAAAACTCTTTTCCCTACAAATAAATCAACCAAACCACATAAATTAAAGATTTTGATCTATATTTCATTTTCTTTTATTATTAAACCCTTTCCCACCAACCCTTTCTGACTTTATTAGAAGAAAATTTTATGTTCTTTATGAATCAATTGATTGCTAAAGCATTTATTATCCCTCTCGACTTTCAACAATCTCCAAGAATCAGGAAGAGCAAGAAAAAGTAAATTGCTTTGTTCGAAAAAGTCTTTATATTTAGAAACTGCTATCAATACTCAAGAAATCTCAACAAATGGTATTAATGGAATACAGAGTTTTATTTTCTATGTATCCTGAGGAATACCAGCAAAACTACTACTCAGTTTCTTAAAATAAAGGTCCATTTCTTCTAGAGATTATTGCAAACTAACATGTCTGAGCTTGCCAGATAACTCCTGATCTTTTAGAGGAGGATAAGCTTCCAAAATATTATGTTCATTAGCAGCTAAAACACAACCCATTGATATCATATTATCGACAGGAATGGAATTGATCTAAATGCTTCACCTAACAACTAAATCAGTCTAAATTCAAAAAAATAAAGAATTAGACATACATTTTAATTCATTTTATTATTAAGCTAGACTCATCAAACTATTTTTGATTTATTAATGTTCATTCGATCACCAGTTGAAAGGTGAAGATAGACACAACAGCAAAAAAAAATCTTTAAAGAAAATGTAACTAGAGATATTGGTAGATAATAATTTGCTTATTGATCATTAACATAGATGTAGAGTTGAGATAATAATGATATTGGTAATGAGTAACACATAGAGAGAGAAGTGTTAATGATATCGATTTTAAATTATACAGAGAATCATATATAATCATGCTAATGATCGCAACAGGAATGCTACTGCAGCTAAAGTAGAGCTATTAAAAAGAGGTTAATAATAAATGAGAGTGTATTAACTTATTGAAAACACTCTTAACGAGCATCTTCGCTAAAGAAAAAAATAAAAGAAATTAATATATTTTCTAAACAAACATCTGATATCATCACAATAAATAATTTTTTTATCAGTTCTAAATAGACATTATTATTGTCAACTGATAATTATGTGATAATATGATATTAGTGCAATAAATGCAGCATAGTTTCTCTGATATCAAATATTAACAAGGAAGTTGTAATATGATGTGGTTGCTAATCTTGTTTGAGATAGTTTAAATCAAAGATAATATTTCTTTTTATTATTCAACTAGTCCTAAACATTTGGACCCGATGATACAAATAATACAAACTGATGACTTTAATAAAAGCAATGATTACATAGATATCAGCACAAATAAGCTAGCTTTAAAAAGTCAATGATAATTCTCAATTAAAAATAGCAGTGACTTAAATATAAATAGCAACAATTCTGGAAGAAATAGTTACTTAATAATAATTGATTCCTAACAACATTACAAACTGGCATTACAACACTGTAAACTTATTCAGAAACAAAATCACAACCACAAGGCTTATCTTTCAGGTTGGTGCAAAAGTAAATTTCGTTTTTTTTATCAAATGAATGCTCTACAAACATATAAGAAAGTAAGTAAAAAGATTTACAATATCTTACCAATCCCTTTCTTTTTTCAAATAATATTTGTTAAAAAATTTTTTTTTCTTTTTGCTAAATACACAGTAGGTACTCCTCAGTTAGTTCTTGAGAGGAGTCCCAATATAAACTACAGCTAAACTAGCAACAATAGTAGGTTGGAGTTATCCATTACTTCCTATGTATAACTGCAACAATAATTGCATTAGTAATTCATTTTTGTGATCCTTAGCTGGAAGTAAAAGATATCATAATAACTGAAGTAAAAATCATAAGATCCCTTAACATCACTCTTTATTTTATCAGCATTGTAGTGCCTGTGTCTACAATTAATTTGGATAAGACCAGGAGAATAAGAATAAATTCTAGGTTTCTCTCTAATATGAGAATCAACAAAATATGCAAGACAACAATAAAATGATCAAGCAAGAACTCAAAGAAACCGAAGAATTATTTAAAAATTAAGAAGCAGAATTAGAACAAGAACAGCAAAAATATTTGAAGACTTAGCATCAAATTGAAAAACCTAACGAAAAGAAAGAAGACACTTGCTTAAGCAGTAGAAAAGAAATACAATGAAATTATGGCCGAGATGGCATGATACAGTTTGAATTTATTCATCTCTTTTTTAACTATTTAGTGGAAAGTGTTGTGTATTGTTAATAGAAGATCATAGATTTTGGGAGAAAAAATACAAAATATTTACACAGTTATTAGATAATTAGTTCATCAAATCAATCAGTTTCAGTTGCAGTCCATAAAACATACATACGCACAAACACAACACTATGCAATTCATTCACATCTTTCCATCAAACTTATCAACAACACCCACATTATTTATCCTTATCATGTTACCTTAGCCAGCAATGGCAAGAAAGAATCGATAGTTAACTTTTGGGTCAATTTTGTTTGGGTCATCTAGCTCTGCGATTGAGGAGTAGTCAGGGAGGGAACTAACTCTCAATAGCTTCTGGTCTAAGTGAATTCTAAACTCAAAACTGTTTTTGCCTGTCGCTTTGTTTCCAGATTACATGGGATTACCCTTAATGTACTTAGTAATACCATTGGAATTAGAGTAATCACAGTAACACATATTGCAATCCTACGCACAGCCATTATCTTTTCCTTTGTCCGTCACAATACCAGCGAAGAACTACTTATCATTATTTCCTGGTTTCATTTCTAGTTCGATTTGCAAAATGTACTTCTTTTAAGGATTCAGAATAGGATCCAGATACACTTGAACCCAATTACTAGAAGATCCTGATTTGATTTAATAAATCTTATTATCAATCTTTGTTATTTCAATTTGCTATGAATGACCAATTGTGGATTTTATCAGATTGACTTCTTATTAGTGTTAGATTGATTGTTCAAAGAAGTGGATAATTTTTAGATTATCAATCATTTTTTGAGCGATTCTATTGGGCTCATCAATCGAGAAATGCTATTTAGTCTCATACTAGCTCATAAGATCAGACATAACCTTTCTATTTTCTTCTGCTTTGCTCCATTTGTCTTTGATAAATCCATTCAAATCCTTCTCAGCTCCTTCTTTATCTGAAACTATCAGTTGCTTTAGTTTCTCAATTTCCGCAATTCTCTGATACCCTTCTAATATTGGCTGCCTTGCTTGTTCTTTTTTTATCAAGATTTCTTTAGCTCTTTGTTAGGCAGCCTTTAGTTCTCTTTCAAAATCGTCTCTCAGTTTCTTAAAATAAAGCTCAATTTCTTCTAGCGATTATTGCAAACTAACATGCCTAAGCTTGTCAGATAATTCCTGATCTTTCAGAGGAGGATAAGTTTCTAAAATATCATGCTCATTAGCAGCTAAGACACAACTCATTGATATCATATTTGAGTGAGGAATGGAATTGATCTACATGCACCTGAAGCACATAACCCTATCTTTGGCATCTCCATCAAGACAGATAATATCACATGGAAACTTAGGATGTTCTCTACACCTCCATTTCAATCCTTCCTTAGTAATCGCATTATTGGCGTCCATTTGTTAATTATTTTCTTTTTCTTTTTTTCTTGAAATGATTTGATTTATTTCAAACTCAAACTCTTCTCTCTACAAATAAATCAATCAAACTCAATAAATTAAATCTGTTGATTTCATTTCAATTTTTTTTATTTAACAAATATTATTACAATATCATCACTATCAACTTTTTAATTAGGTTTTACTCAGTGAAATAGCAGCTATCTTAGATTTTAAATAACATCAAACACAGGTTAATCTAATTTAATTAATAGAATGAACACATAATTTTTTATCGCCATAAGCTATCCTGCTTAAAATATTGTTGATAAACAAGCAATTTTAGATTTTAATTATGATGCATCATTCTCCATTTTAATATGCAATTTAGCACAAAAAGAATCTAATAACATCATTATTTCATTTGAGTTAAGACAAAAACAGTTGTCTTATCTTAACTGCTATCCTTCTTTTATTCACACAGTTACTGTTATCATATTCTTTTTGTTGTTGCATAAATTCCTTTTTTCAATTGTTATTGTTCAAATATCTCTGAATATTGTTCTGTTTTTATTTATTAACATCAAACTAAGCACAACTAGAGAAAATAATTAAAAATAAACTATTATTTTGCTTGTTTTTCCTGTATTTAAATCTGAACCAAAAAAGTAAGAACAATAATAACTATCACAACCTTAAAGAGACACATATACAACAAAGCTGCAAGAAAATAAAATTAGAAGTAATTCAAAGTCAATAAATGACAATCAAATGAGGATGTTTGATAGTGAGTATGTTATTGTTAGTGATGATGCTGTTGCTGCTTCTTTTCTTTTTATTATGTTTATTGTTGTTAAAAAATTTTTTGAGATTAACGACAGCAATATGTGATCATTTAATAAAGTAATTGTTGATACAATTAACTTAAAGGTTTTGTTTCTTTTTTGATTCACAGCTCAAATAATCTTGCAATTTTAATTTCTTGATTGACTTCAATACAGCTTGAACAACCAGCATCGGAGTGCACTACTAGAGGATTTACATCTTTTTATTTCTCAGTTTTTGCTTCCTTTTAGAAGGTGTAGCTATACAAAAAGGTTGAATCAACTCTTCTTTCTGTGTATAATTATCACAATGATAGCAATAAGAAATCATTTCTGTAAAACTGAGCTGGAAGGAGAAAGAAAATATAATGGTAATAAGAAAATCTAAAAGATCCTTGATAATTTCTCTACTTAAATAGTAGTGCTATTAATCAAAATATTCTAACCAGACAATAGCAGGACAAGTAGTTGCAGTGTCTTGAATATATCTTTGTATGAGACTAGAAGAATAATCATGAATCATAGATTTTTCATGAAATAAATCAACAAAATATGCAAGACAACCACCAAATACTCAATTAAACACTCAAAGAAAGTAAATAAATATCTTTAAACTAAGAAGGAGAGTTAGGACAAGAACGGTAAAAATATTTGAAGAATTAAAATCTACTTACCTAACGAAAAGAAAGAAGAAATTAGCTAAAGCAGAAAGGGAATACGATAGAATGATGCTTGAGCTGGAAAGATACAGTTTACTTTTATCGATCTCTTTTTAAACTATTCCGTGAAAAGTGCCTGGCATTTTGAGAGAATTTCATGAAATTATGGAGAAAAAAATACAAAATAAATTGAAAAACTGACATACTAAAAATAACAAAATGAATAAAATAATTCAGTAGAACCCAAAAGTTTATCTAAAAAATCTGGAGAGTCTGCTTAGAAAGTTGAAGTATTTAGCTCAGAAATAATTATTTTCAAACAAATTATTGTTTCCTTGATTCTTTCATTTTGAGCATATTTTTTATTAAAAATAATTAATAAAAAACTGACAAAATATTTTCACAATTATTAAATAATTAATGCATCAAATCAATTAATTTCAGTTAATTACAGTCCTTACAACACACACAACAATGTGCAATTCATTCACATTTTTCTATCAAACTTATCAACAATACTCACATTATTTATCCTTATCATGTCCCCTTAGTTTCGAATGGCAAGAAAGAATCGATAGTTAACTTTCAGATCGATTTTATTGGGATCATCCAGCTCTGCGATTGAGGAGTAGTCAGGGAGGGAAGCAACTCTCAGTAGCTTCTAATCTAAGTGTACTCTAACCTCAAAACGATGTTTGCCTGTAGCTTTATTTTCTGATTGGATGGGATTACCCTTAATAAACTTAGGAATACCATTGGAATTAGAGTAATCATAGTAGCACATGTCTTATTCGAATTCATAGCTATTATCTTTTCCTTCGTCCTTCACAATACCAAACAAGAAATTATTAATAATACTTCCTGGTTTCATTTTTAGTTCGATTTACAAAATGTACTTCCTTAAAGGATTTAGAATTGGATCCAGATACACTTAACCATAACCAATAGAGCTTTCTTATTTAATTTAATAAATAGAATTATCGATCTTTGTTATTGCCATTTACTAAGAAGAATTATTATAAGTGGATTTTATTAGATTGACATTTTATTAGATTGATTCCCCAAAGAAGTTGATACTTTTCAGACTATCAATCATTTTCTGAGCAATTTTTTTAGGCTCATCATTCGAGAAATGCTATCCAGTTTCATACTAGCTCATCAGATCCAACATAACCTTTCTATTTTCTTCTGCTTTGTTCCATTTGTCTTTTATAAATTCATCCATATTCTTCTCAGCTCCTTCTTTATCTGAAACTATCAGCTGCTTTAGTTTCTGTATTTCCGCAATTCTGATGTACCCGTCTAATAGTTACTGCCTTGCTTATTCTTTTTTTATCAAGGCCTCTTTAGCTCTTCGTTAAGCTGCATTGACTTCTCTTTCAAAATCTTCTCTCAGTTCCTTAAAATAAAAGTTCATTTCTTCTAGCGATTATTGTAAGATAACATATCTAAGCTTTTCAGATAATTCCTGATCTTTCAGTGGAGGATAAACTTTCAAAATATCATTCTCTTAAGAACCAACGATACAACCAATTGATATCATATTATCGACAGGAATGGAATTGATCTAAATGCACCTGAAGCACATAACCCTATCTTTAGCATCTCCATCCAGACAGATCATTTCTGCAGGAGAACTCTTATGTTCTCTACACTTCCATTTCGATCCTTCCTTAGAAATCGCTTAATTAAAGTCCATTTATTAACTATTTTCTTTTTTTTTTCTTGAAATATTTGATTTATTCCAAACGAAAACACTTTACCCTACGAATAAATCAACCAAACCGCATAAATTATTGTTTCGAATCTCCATTTCAATTTCTTTTATTATTAAACCCTTCCCACCAGCCCTTTCTAACATTATTAGAAAACAATTTTATTTTCTTTATTTTGATAATTTAATTTTAGAGAAGTGAGTTAAACAGTTTGAAAATCCTTGTTCAATTTTCTCAATACTATTGTCAATTCAAATAGACAGTAAGTAAAATCAATCTTTTTGCTTTGATAACTAATTATTTTATTATTCTATAACCATTCTCATCAATTCTATTACCGCTGAGATACAGATTTAAAGCAGTGAGAGTAACACACTTTGCAATTCCTTCTCCTAAATACTTTGCACCATTCTCACCAATATTATTATTGCTGAGATCTAGATTTAAAGAAGTGAGAGTAACACACTTTGCAATTCCTTCTCCTAAATACTTTGCACCATTTTCACCAATACTGTTATCATAGAGATTTAGATTTAAAGAAGTGAAAGTAACACTTTGCAATTCCTTCTCCTAAATACTTTGTACCATTTTCACCAATAGTATTACCATCGAGATTTAGATTTAAAGAAGTGAGAGTCACACACTTTGCAATTCCTTCTCCTAAATAATTTGCACCCTTATCACCAATACGATTACCCCAGAGATTTAGATTTAAAGAAGTGAGAGTCACACACTTTGCAATTTCTTCTCTTAAATACTTTGCACCATTCTCACCAATAGTATTACCATCGAGATTTAGATTTAAAGAAGTGAGAGTCACACACTTTGCAATTCCTTCTCCTAAATACTTTGCACCATTATCACCAATACGATTACCATAGAGATCTAGATTTAAAGAAGTGAGAGTAACACACTTTGCAATTCCTTTTCCTAAATACTTTGCACTATTTTCACCAATCCTATTATCTCTGAGATTTAGATTTAAAGAAGTGAGAGTAACACACTTTGCAATTCCTTCTCCTAAATACTTTGCGCTATTCTCACCAATCTAATTCGAACTTTTATTTAAATGAATCGAATCTATTAAATAGTTAGGTGTTTATTGTAGTTTCTCCATCAAGTTTTGTAGATTCTATGCAGTTATTGAAATCTTTTCAATAGAATCTTATTTTTGAGTTTCCATTTGTATTTTATGAAATATTTGTTCACAAATGGTATTCTTTTTAGATATTAATTCTTTCCTTTTTTTATGATTTTTTTTTCAATTCTCAATGAAGATTCATAATATTGATTAATCAAATAAAAAATAAATTCCTATCATTCTATTTATAATTTAAAAAATGTGTCTCAAATTTTTATCAGTTTCAGTCAGTTACAGTCATTACAACAAACATACACACAACAATATGCAATTCATTCACATCTTTTCATCAAACTTATCAACCACACTCACGTTATTTATCCTTATTATGTCACCATTGTAATAAATAGCAAGGAAGAATCGATAGTTAACTTTCGGGTCTATTTTGCTGGGGTCATCCAGCTCAGCGATTGAGGAGTAGTCAGGGAGGGAAGCAACTTTCATTAATTTTTCATCTAGGTGTATTCTTAACTCAAAACTGTGTTTGCCTGTACTTTCAGATTGCATGGGATTACCCTTAATGTACTTAGTAAAACCATGAGAATTAGAGTTGTCATAGTAGCACATGTTTTATTTGTACTCTTGACCATTATCTTTTCCTTCATCCTTCACGATACCAGCGAAGAAACAATTAGTACTATTTCCTGGTTTCATTTCTAGTTCAATTTGCAGAATGTACTTCTTTTAATGATTCAGAATAGGATCCATATACACTTGACCCCAGTCACTAGAAAATCCTGATTTGAATTCTAATAAGTTTATTGATTTTTCAAAGAAGTTGATATTTTTCAAACTTTCAATCATTTTCTGAGCAATTCTATTGGACTCTTCAAACGAGAAATGGGATCCACGCTCATACTAGCTCATAAGATCAGACATGATTATTCTGTTTTCTTCTGCTTTATTCCATTTGTCTTTGATAAATACATCCAGATCATTCTCAGCTTCTGCTTTGTCTGAGACTATCAGCTCCTTTAGTTTCTCTATTTCCGCAATTTTGTGATATCCTTTTAATACTTACTGCCTTGCTTGTTCTTTTTTTATCAAGGCCTCTTTAGCTCTTTGTTAAGCAGCATTGACTTCTCTTTCAAAATCTTCTCTCAATTTCTTAAAATAAAGGTCAATTTCTTCTAGCGAGTATTGTAAACTGACATATCTAACCTTTTCAGATAATTCCTGATCTTTCAGAGGAGGATAGCCTTCCAAAATAGCATGCTCATTAGCAGCGATTACACAGCCCATTGATATCAGATTTGAGAAAGGAATAGAATTGATCTAATGGCACATGAAACACATAATCCTCTCTTTGGCATCTCCATCTAGACAGATAATATCACCAGGAGAACTCGTATGTTTTCTACACCTCCATTTCAATCCTTCCTTTTAAATCGCTTTGTTGACATCCATTTTTTTAATTATTTTTCTCTTATTTTCTTGAAATATTTAATTTAGTCTAAACTAAAACTCTTCTCTGCAAATAAATCAAGTAAACCCCATGTTAAAACGATTTTAGATCTTCATTTCAATTTCTTTTTTTATTAAACACTTTCAACCTGCCTATTCTAATTATTAGAATTATTTTCCTCTTCTCAATCAACCACCAGTTGAAAACTGATAATAGATAGACATTTTAGGCAAATACAAATACACTTCATAACATTTAAATATTTAGGAAAGGCGAGTCTGATCAAGAATTAAAGTTAAAATTTCTCATGATTAGTTTAAAAAGAAATTCAAATTTATGTTTATTTATTAACTATTTTTTTGCTATGATATTTATTATCCTTCTTAATTTGCTCTAATCTCCAAGAATCAGGAAGATAAATAAAGGCCATTTGTTTTGTTTGAAAGAGTCTTGAAATTGAGAAACTACTTTCTAAAAGCACTCAAGAAATCTAAGCAAATGGGATTTATGGAATACAGAATTTCATTTTTTATGCTTTCTTTGAAATACCATCAAAACTAATGGAGGAATAGAGTGGCTAAAAGGAGCAATTAATCATAAATAATACTAAAAATGACAAAATGAATAAAATAATCCCAAAAGTTTATCAAACAGCTCAATTACAGCAATACGAGCAACAAACTTTTATCAGTTTTGACAATAGTATTCAATTTTTAGAAGCTCTTCGAGTCTATTCATCTAAAAAATCTGGAAAGTCTGCTTAGAAAGTAGAAGTATTTAGCTCCGAAATAGTTATTTTCAAACAAATTATTGTTTCCTTTATTCTGTCATTTTGAGCATAATATTTTATTACAAATAATTATTATTTTGTTTAAATTTGATAAGAGTAAAATTTTCTTTGCCGAAAAAGTTAAAATACCAATGTCCTTAGTAAAGTTATCAAGGAATTTAAACAAATCCAAGAACAAGCTATTTAAACTCTGAAATACTACTTCAAAAAATTATTAGAATAAGATACAATAGTAAGAAAGGTACCCGAATCTTAGAGTGAATCATTGTGATCATCAAAAACTCAATGATAACCTTATCTCAAACTAAATAAAGATCTTAGCTACAACTATCTTCAAGGCTACAAAACTAAATCAATAATGCACTTAGTCTCCAATCACTAACATTTCTAAAGATTAACTAACCCATTCTGTTCAAAATACCTTCAATCATCTAGGAGTAGTCTTTCTAAAAACATTTCGCCCTGTCAACAGCTAAAAGCTGAAGAACCAAATATAAAAACTTGAATACAGCAAGTGATGGTATCTACACTAATCAGGGCAATGCCAATGACTAAGGGGAGCTTTTTACCATTACAGTCGACATCTATCTTCAAAACTTCTTACGAATCCTCAAAAATCCAATTTGAATCGAATTATCTTAACCAAAGAAGAAAAGAAATCCTTTAACGAAAATTTGATGCCATGAGAGAAGATAGAAAAATAAATAGACACCAATAAATTACTAGATCAAGACCTAAGAAGTTCATGAACATGTTAGGCAGATTATCCTTTAACATAAGAAAAATGGATCTTTAGACATCTAAAAGCATTAAAAATTCAATCTTCAGCGCCGGATCCTATGGCATTCACCAATATTTTGATGGACATTATCACAACTCTTGGAAACTAGTGAGTTAGAGAAAATAGAACTTTAAAGTGTTTCCACATATCAATATGTAGAGTACCATCACAGTTTTGAATACAGTATTGATTTATTGATACAAAATAAGATATAAGATAAAGAATATATCCAAATAAGCATTAATAATAAAATCCCATCAATGAAAAAAAATATAGTTCCCTTTTTCTTAGTGCTATCGGAATACCACTTTCACAAAAATACTTAATTGAACTAAACAAAGATTACTATCACATCGACTCAGACTAAATTCCTATGGTTAGATCCTAAAAACGCTCATGAAAGTGTTTACATGCTAACAGGTTTAAAAGAATTATCTCATGAAACAGGAGTGAACATGAAAGGTGGCTGGTTTAGTTTCTCAAAAAGCATCGATCACCTATATCAGCAGAAAATGTTTTACAGCAAGTAGCTCAAATTTCTGAAGCAGATTCAGAACAAAGACAAAAGAAATTAAATTCGAGATGGAAAAATAAAACAACACATTAATGTTTATGTCTTAAAATGCAACTAATAAATGATTATTCGTTATTATTTAATCAATTTTATCAAATTCTTTCAATATTCACAGAAAACACATATGAAACGTTTTGTTAAAAGAAATTATTTCTTAAAATAGATTCATTGGAAATCTTTTTACCAATAAGAGATTTAGCTAAACCAATACTACAGTAAATGATAAATAGTCTCAGAAAATATTGAAAAATATATCAACCTTGAGTTATGTTAATCTGAAAAATTCTTGATTAGAAGATTTACATTTAATCCCAGAGGTTTCCCTGAAGGTAAAACCTTATCATTAATATTGCTTTAGGCCAATAAATAATCTTGGCAACACTTTCTTCAAGGCCCCTAAAATTATCATAATCTCTATATGCGAATTTTGTTCCAACTAATGTAGAGGACATCACTTCTCAAGTATTCACAGATAGAGCAAACTTTAATAATTTATTATTGAAGATTTCCTTACTTAACAAACTCAAACAAACTGACACATCCTCAGCGCGGGTTACTTCCTCGAATCTGAAGTCGGAAGAGCTCTTCTGAGGCTTCATGGTTATTCTTCAAGGTTCTGTTCTTTTTGATTGACAGGTCTAACCATCCTGCAATAATAATTTAATGATTGATCTTCTCAATACAGCTTGAACAAGCAGTATCTGAGTGCATTCTGAAGTCTACTCGAGTTTTAAAATTTATTTTATTCCTGAGTTAGTTTTAAAATAGTCCTTTTAAAAGCAATAGCAACATAAATAGATGGAGTTAACTACTTCTTTCTATGAAGAACTGTCATAATGACAGTGATAGTAATTTATTTTTGTTATCCTGTGCTGGAAGGAGACATAGATCATAAAAGCTGCAGGGAAAATAAAAGATCCTTGATAGTTTCTCTTCAAATAAAGTAGTGTTGTAGACTACCAAAAATAACCAGTCGTAGCACATGTAGTAGCTATGTCTTCTTAAATTAATGTGGATGAAACCAGGAGAATAAACATGAATTGAAAGTTTCTCTCCAAGAGAATTAATAAAAGATTCAAGACAACAATAAAATAACTCAAGCAAGAACTCAAGAAAGAGAAGAACTATTTAATAACTAAGATACAGAGTTAGAACAAGAACAGCCAAAATATTTGAAGTCTTAGAGTCACCTTGATAAACCTAATGAAGAGAAATAAGAAAGTTTTGTTGAGAGATTTTTATGGAATTGTGGAGATAAGAGACAAAAAATAAATCGAAAAACTGATAAAAAAATTGAAAATTATTAAATAATTAATTATCAGATCAATCAGTTTCAGTCAGTTACAGTCCTTAAAACACACACGCACACACTCACATAAACAACAATATGCAATTCATTCACATCTTTCCATCAAACTTATCAACAACACTCACTTTATTTATCCTTATCATGTCACCTTAGTTAAAAATAGCAAGGAAAAATCGATAGTTAACTTTCGGGTCTATTTTATTGGGATCATCCAGCTCTGCAATTGAGGAGTAGTCAGGGAGGGAGGCAACTTTCAATATCTTCTGATCTGAGTGTATTCTAAACTCAAAACTGTGTTTGCCTGTACTTCCAGATTGGATGGGATTACCCTTAATGTATTTGGCAATACCATAATCATTTGATTTTTCACAGAAGCACATTTTCGATTTATACGCATGATCATTATCTTTTCCTTCATCCTTCACAATACCAGCGAATAAATGAGTACCGGTAAATCCTGGTTTCATTTCTAGTTCGATTTGAAAAATGTACTTCGATAAAGGATTCAGAATAGGATTTAGATACACAAAACCCCAATTACCTGAAGCTTCTTATTTGATTTAATAAATCGAATTATCAATCTTTGTAATGACCAATTATTGAGAAATACCAATAGTGGATTTTATTAGATTGACTTCTTATTATTAGATTGATTGCTCAAAAAACTTGATACTTTTCAGACTATCAATAATATTCTGAGCAATTCTATAGGGCTCATCAGATGAGAAATTCTATCTAGTCTCATACTAGTTCATTAGACCTAACATAACCTTTCTATTTTCTTCTGCTTTGTTCCATTTGTCTTTAATAAATTCATCCAAATCCTTCTCAGCTCCTTCTTTATCTGAAACTATCAGTTACTTTAGTTTCTCTATTTCTGCAATTCTGATGTACCCTTCTAAAACTTATTGCCTTGTTTATTCTTATTTTATAAAGATCTCTTTAGCTCTTTGTTTAGCAAGCAGCTTTGACTTCTTTTTCAAAATCTTCTCTCAGTTTCTTAAAATAAAGATCTATTTCTTCTAGCGATTATTGTAAGATAATATGCCTGAGCTTGGCAGATAACTCTTGGTCTTTCAGTGGTGGATAATCTTCCAAAATATTTTGTTCTTTTGATGCTAAGACGCAACTCATTGCTATCAGATTTGAGACAGGAATGGAATTAATCTTCATGCATGTGAAACACATAACTCTATCTTTTGCATCTCCATCGAGACAGATAATATCGGCAGGAAAACTCATATGTTCTCTACACCTCCATATCAATCCTTCCTTAGAAATCGCTTTATTGGCGTCCATTTATTAATTATTTTGTTTTTCTTATTTTCTTGAAATATCTGATTTACTCCTTAATGAAAACTCTTCTCGCTACAAATAAATCAAGCAAATCCAACCAATTAAAGAATTGGATCAAGATTTCGATTTCTTTTATTAATAAACAATTCCCACCAGTTCTTTCTAATTATTAGACCTATTTTCCACTTCTCAATCAACCACCAGTTGAAAGCAGCTAACAGACACTTTAGGGTAAAATTAAAATACACTTCGTAATATTCTAAAATTTTGAAAAGGCGAGTCTTATCAAGTATCTTATGATTAGTTTAAAATGAAATAATATGTTATGCTCATTTAGGAATTATTTTATTGCAATAACATTTATTATTTTGTCTTTTCAAAAATATTGGCATTTTTGGCTGTATTTCAATAGAAATATTGATTTAATTTGGATTAGTGGATGTAATCTTATCACGATTAGATCCAAAAAAGCTTTTTTTTAATAAAATAATAGTTTAATGATGTAAAGAATTTTATTACATTTAAAAAATCAACTATTCCATACTTTTCAGACTCAACTATAAATGAAAGCAAGGAAGCAAACCCATATTGTATCTAATCAATTACAAACAAAAGAAAAAACTCGAGCAATTACAAAAAGTGATCCACCATTCAGTAAAGGAAATTGAATAATTACTCAAAGAGAAATACGCTCTGGAGAAATCAAACTATCCAAACCAAAGAATATGCTTGGCATGTCTTTTCAATGTTGTAGATAGGACTTCACCTAATGCTGATTAGCACACTGCATTCTTTTGGCAGTAACTAAAATACATATTAAGTTAAATTTTTAATCTATTGAAGAAACCTAGATTATTAATTTTTTGTTTATTAGACTTTTTCAAATGTCTCCTCATATAGTGTTCAGACAACCAAAATCTAACCAAGGTAAGATGTAGCAGCACATGTAGTAGTTGTGTATTAAACTCTCCAAAAGAATCAATAAAAGATGCAAGACAATAATCAATTGCTCAAGCAAACACTCAAAGTAAGTGAAGAACTATTTAAAAACTAAGAAACCTTGTTAGAACAAGAACAGCCAAAATATTATGAAGGCTTAGAGTCAGCTTGATAAACCTAAAGAAGAGAAAGAAGACACTAGCAAAGCAGAATAGAAATACAATGGAATGATGGTTAATCTGGTAAGGTACAGTTTTATTTTATGAATCTCTTTTTTTATCTATTTGTGAAAATTGTTTGGCGTTGTAGAGAGAATTTCATGGAATTGTGAAGAAAAAAGACAAAAGATATTGAAAAATTGACAAAATATTTACACAATTATTAGATAATAAATGTATCAAATCAACCAGTTTCAGTCAGTTACAATCCTTACAACATACACTCACATGCGCACATATAACAATTGCAATTCATTCACATCTTTCCATCAAACTTATCAACAACACTCACGTTATTTATCCTTATCATGTCACCTTAATATCGAATGGCAAGGAAGAATCGATAGTTAACTTTCGGGTCGATTTTGTTGGGATCATTCAGCTCTGCGATTGAGGAGTAATCAGGGAGGAAAGCAACTCTCAGTAACTTCTCATCTAAGTGTATTCTAAACTCAAAACTGTGCTTGCCTGGCGTTTTTCTTCCAGATTGCATGGGATTACCCTTAGTGTATCTAGTAATACCGTAACTATTAGAGTAATCACAGTAGCACATGTTTTACATAGCTGCATGATCGCTATCTTTTCCTTCTTCCTTCACAATACCAGCGAAGAAATACCATTTACTATTTTCTGGTTTCTCTTCTAGTTCGATTTACAAAATGTACTTCTTTAAAGGATTCAGAATAGGGTCCAGATAAACTTAACCCCAATCACTTGAAGCTTCTTATTTGATTTAATAAATCGAATTATCAATCTTTGTTATTGCTAATTACTGAGAAGAGGCATACGTGGATTTTATCAGATCTACTTCTTCTTAGTTTGACTGCTCAAAGAAGTGGATTTTTTTCAGACTATCAATCATTTTCTGAGCAATTCTAAAGGGCTCTTCACAAGAGAAATCTTAACCAATATTACTCATAAGATCCAACATGATTCTTCTATTTTCTTCTGCTTTGTTCCATTTGTCTTTAATAAATCCATCCAGATCCTTCTCAGCTCCTTCTTTATCTGAAACTATCAGTTACTTTAGTTTCTTTATTTCTGCAATTCTGATGTACCCTTCTACTATTGACTGCCTTGTTGATTCTTATTTTATCAAGATCTCTTTAGCTCTTTGATAAGCAGCTGCTACTTCTCTTTCAAAATCTTTTCTCAGTTTCTTAAAATAAAGGTCTATTTCTTCAAGTGATTGTTGACTGAAATGTCTAAGCTTGTCAGACAACTCCTGATCTTTCAGAGGAGGATAAGTTTCCAAAATATCATGCTCATTAGCGGCTAAGACACAACCTATTGATATCATATTTGAAACATGAATGGAATTGATCTAAATGCACCTGAAGCACATAACCCTATCTTTAGCATCTCCATTGAGACAGATCATTTCGCATGGATATTTGGGATGTTCTCTACATCTCCATTTCGATCCTTCCTTAGAAATCACTTTATTTATGTCCATTTGTAAATTTTTCCTTTTTCTTTTTTTCTTGAAATATTTGATTTATTCTAATCTAAAACTCTTCTCCCAATTATTCAACAAAACGCCATAAATTAAAGATTTTGATTTACATTTCAATTTATTTTATCATTAAACCCTTCCCACCAGCACTTCCTACCTTTTTTGTAAACAACGAAATACAATTTTATGTTCTTTATTAAATTTTTTTATTGCCCAGATATTTATTATCCCTCTCGACTTACAACTATCTCTAAGAATCAGGAAGAGAAAGAAAAGCAAGTCGCTTTGTTTGAAAGAATCTTTAAATTTAGAAACTTCATTCTAAAAGAAATAAAAAAATAGAAATAAATGATATTAATTGAATACAGAGTTTCATTTTCTTTATGTTTTGAGGAAAATCAGCAAACCTGCTGGAAGAGTAAAGTGATTACAATAAGCTCTCAATCATAAAAAATACTAAAACGAATAGAAATATCCTGTAGAACCCACTTCGAATAACACTCTTTTCTTCTAACAAATTTGAAAAATCTGCTAAGGAAAATCTAAGTATTCTAGCTTAGCAACATCTAATTTCTAATTATCTGTCATTTTGAACATAACATAACTTTATTAACCTAATTAAGAGAAAGAAGGAACTAGCTTAAGAAGAAAAGAAATATATTCGAATTGTGGCTGAGTAGGAAAGATTCATTTTGCTTTTATCCATCTCTTTTTTAACTATTTCGAGAAAAGTGGTGGGTATTCTTGAGAGAATATCTTGGAATTGAGGAGAAATTAGACAAAAGAAATTGAAAAATTGATAAAATATATTCACAATTATTAGATAATTAATTCATCAAATCAATCAGTTTCAGTCAGTTACATTCCTTAAAACACACACACGCACACACATAGACAACAATATGCTATTCTTTCACATCTTTTCATCAAATTTATCAACCACACTCACATTATTTATCCTTATCATGTTACCTTAGTCAAGAATAGCAAGGAAGAATCGATAGTTAACTTTCGGGTTGATTTTATTGACGTCATCCAGCTCTGCGATTGAGGAGTAATCAGGGAGGGAAGCAACTCTCAGTATCTTTTGATCTAAGTGTATTCTAATCTCAAAACTATGTTAGCCTGTCGCATTAGTTCCAGATTACATGAAATTACCTTTAACATACTTAGTAATACCGTAGCTATTAGAGTAATCACAGTAACACATGTTTTAGTTGCATGCATGATCATCATCTTTTCCTTTGTCCTTCACAATACCAGCAAAAAAATAATTAGTACTATTTTCTGGTTTCATTTCTAGTTCGATTTGCAAAATGTACTTCTTTTAAGGATTCAGAATAGGGTTTAGATAGACTTAACCCCAACCATTAGAAGCTTCTTATTTGATTTAATAAATCAAATTATCAATCTTTGTTATTGATAATTACTGAGAAGTACCATAAGTGGATTTTATTAGATTGATTTCTTATTAGTTTGATTGTCCAAAAAAGTTGATACTTTTCAGACTTTCAATCATTTTCTGAGCAATTCTAAAGGGCTCCTCACATGAGAAATCTTAACCAATATTACTCATAAGATCCAACATGATTCTTCTATTTTCTTCTGCTTTATTCCATTTGTCTTTAATAAATCCATCCAGATCGTTCTCAGCTCTTTCTTTATCTGAAACTATCAGTTTCTTTAGTTTATCAATTTCCGCAATTCTGATGTACCCATCTAATACTTACTGCCTAGCTTATTCTTATTTTATCAAGATCTCTTTAGCTCTTTGATAAGCAGCTGCTACTTCTCTTTCAAAATCTTCTCTCAGTTTCTTAAAATAAAGGTCAATTAGCTCATTTTGTGAGCTGACATACCTAATCTTGTCAGATAACTCCTGATCTTTCAATGGAGGATAAGTTTTCGAAACATCAAACTCATCAGCGGCTAAGACACAACTCATTGCTATCAGATTTTAAAGTGGAACTGGATTGGCCTAAAGGCACATGAAACACATAACCCTATCTCTAGCATCTCCATCAAGACAGATAATATCACCTGGAAAGTTCGGATGTTCTCTACACTTCCAAATGAATCCTTTCTTATAAATCGGTTTATAGGCTTCCATTTTCTATTTTTCTTATTTTGGATATTTTTGATTTACACCAAACGCATACTCTTCACCCAACAACTAAATCAACACAAATCCAAAAAAATAAAGACTTGAACATAAATTTGGATTATTTTTTATTATTACGCTAGAACTATCAACTCATTCAAACTATGAACAACCTATTTTTTGCTAAATCAATCTTTAACTGTTGATATTCGTAAGATTCAAATAAGGTCAATTTTAAAATTTAAATAAGAAAAATCCTAGAAAAACCAATGTAAATTCTTTTTTCACAACTATCGTTAGCTAATAATGCTATTTAGAGAAAATAAAAATATCATTTTCTGATTTTATTCCACAATGCTGCATCCACTTCCTTACACGATATCAATGCCAACACCAACAATATAATTACCCACTATCAACAAATATATTAAAAACACTCTCAAGAAGTCATCAAAAAGTGATAGTACATCATAATTACATATAAAAAAGAAATGATGACTCTAAAATGTTCAATTATCACATAGATAGCTGCACAAATATGCTGTCTTTTAAAAGTCAATGCTGATTATTAATCGAAAATAGTTGTGAATTCAATACAAATAAACATCAATTTTATATTTGTAGCAAATGTTAACTAAATAACGATTTCTAACAACAGTGCACACTGGCATAGCAACACTATAAACTAATTCAACAAAAGCATAACCGCAAGGCGAACCTGGATTTAATTGCTGCAATCAAAATGAAATTACCTTGAAATGAAGTAATTGCAGCACAAGATAATAGTCAAGTTTTTTCAATAAGTTCATTAGTAAATGAACAAATAATGTATCAGAATAATTTAATTATGATAAGTAGCCTGGAAAGACACTATGAGCCAACAATTGGGACATACTCCTATGGTGAGAGGTATCAAGAGCTGCTCAATAACTTTTCTAAATTATTATCAACAGAGTAGGAGGAAAAGAAAGAAGGAAGAATATCAGTTGAAAATACAATATCGCTAATATTTTCTGTTGTAAAACAAATGCTGACCTGCAAATATTAAGACATAGAAAAATATGAGAGTTAAATATGTGATATTTAACAGCGCCATTATGAATGATTCAGCTTGTTTGAGGTTTTAAAGGAAGAGAACTGAGAGGAGAGAGTTTTTTGAGATATTGATTTGTCTCTCTAGTTTACTCGGAAAATTCTATTGGGCTAATCAGGCGAAAAAGTTTAGCCAGTCTTATTCATAAGATCAAATATAATTCTTCTATTTTCTTCTGCTTTGTTCCATTTGTCTTTGATAAATTTATCTAGATCCTTCTCTGCTCCTTATGTATCTGAAACTATCAGTTACTTTAGTTTCTCTATTTCTGCAATTCTGTGATACTCTTCTAATACTGAATGCCTTGCTTATTCTTATTTAATAAAAATCTCTTTAGCTCTTTGTTAGGCAGCCCTGACTTCTCTTTCAAAATCTTCTCTTAGTCTTTTAAAATAAAGATCCATTTCTTCTAGCTATTATTGTAAGTTAACATTTCTAAGCTTGTCAGATAAATCTTGATCTTTCAGAGGAGGATAAGCTTCCAAAATATCATATTCATTAGAGGCTAAGACACAATTCATTGATAAAATATTTGAGACAGGAATAGAATTGACCTAAAGACACATGAGACACATAACTCTCTCTTTGGTATCTCCATCGAGACAGATAATATCACCTGGATATTAAGGAAGTTTTCTGCATCTCCGTTTCAATACTTCTTTCGAAATTGCTTTGTTGGCGTCCATTTGTTATTATTTTCTTTTTTTATTTTCTTGAAATATTTGATTTACTCCAAACGAAAGCTTTTCTCTTACAAATAAATCATCCAAATAACCAAAATTAAAGAATTGGATACTCAATTGTGATTAATTTAAAATAAAATACGATTGTATTATTTTAGTGAAACTTTTATATTTCTGCAATTTTTAAAGATCTCCAAAAAACTTCCAAACAGGAAGAGAAAATAAAGAAATAGGAAGTTGTCTTGTCTGAAAGAGTCATTTTAAAATAAGAAACTACTTTCTAAAAGTACTCTAACAATCTAAATTACTGATATGAATTGAATGCATAATTTCTTTTCTATGTGATATGATGGACACAAGAAAAACTAATGGATAAGTAAAGTGATTACGATGATCACTCAATCAGTATGGAAGAGCATTTCTCCAAAATAGAGCTAATATAGACGAAAATCATTGAGAAAACCAATTGAGTATTCTCCTAGTTAATCCAACTCCTGAGAAGCTTTGCTCACCAGCAAAATGCAAGAAATTAACTAACTCAGCAAACAGAAACTCACTTAAAATAAACAAAAACCCAGTAGAATCCAAAAGGTTATCAAGTAGCTTAAATTAAAACAATAAGAGAACTTACTTTAATAAAATCTGAGAATAGACTTTAATTTTTTGAAGCTCTTTAAAAAACATTCTATTCTTTTAAGAATCTTAAAATTCTGCTAAGGAACTTGAAGTATTCTAGCTTAATATGATTTTATTGCTAACAATGGATTGTTTCTATTTTCTTTCATTTTGAACATATTTTTTATTAAAAAAATGTTTATAATTGTTTTATCAATTTGATAACATTCCTTCATTAAGTTATTAATAAAATATTTTTTATTCCAAGTATTTATTTTACATACTGTAGTAATCATAATAGGTGGAGTTAACACTTCTTTCTGTGTAGAACTGTCACAACAATTGCAATATTAATTCATTTTGTGATCCTAAGCTAGAAATAGAAAGAAATCATAATAGCGGTAGCAAAAATCATAAGACCCCTTAAAGTCACTCTTCATTCTTGATATCATTAAAGCAGCTGTGTCGAATGTTCATTTGGATAAAAATAGGAGAATAAACATGAATTCAATATTTATGTCTAAGAGAATCAACAAAAGATTCAAGGCAAACATCATATGATCAAGTAAGAACTTAAAGAAAGCAAAGAACTATTTGAAAATTAAGAAACAGAGTTAAAACAAGAAAACCAAAATATTTGAGGGTTTAGAGTCAACTTGATATTCATAATGAAGAGAAAGAAATAAGGCACTAGCTTAAGCAGATAAGAAATATAATGAAATGATGGCTGAACTGAGAAAATACAGTTTGCTTATATCCATCTCTTTTTTATCTATTTCGTTCATAGTTGTGGGTTGTGTTGAGAGAATTTCATGGAATTGTGGAGAAAAGAGACATAATAAAATGAAAAACTGACAACATATTTACACAATTATTAGATAATTAATTCATCAAATCAATTAGTTTCAATCAGTTACATCCCTTAAAACATATACGGCATGCACACACATAATAATTTACAATTTATTCACATATTTCCATCAAACGTATCAACAACACTCACCTTATTTATCCTTATCATATTACCTTAATTAGCAATAGCAAAGAAGAATCGATAGTTAACTTTCGGGTCGATTTTGTTTGGGTTATCCAGCTCTGCGATTGAGGAGTAGTCAGGGAGTGAAGCAACTCTCAGTAGCTTCTCATCTAAGTGTATTCTAACCTCAAAACTGTGTTTGCCTGTTGCTTTGCTTTCAGATTGCATAGGAGTGCCCTTTATGTACTTAGTAATGCCACGGATATTAGAGTAATCAAAGTAGCACATATTTTAGTCATAGGCATGACCATTATCTTTACTTTCGTCCTTCACAATACCAGCGAAAAAATAATTACTACTATTTCCTGGTTTCAGTTCTAGTTCGATTTGGATAATGTACTTCCTTAAAGGATTCAGAAGAGGATCCAGATACACTTAACCATAACCACTAGAAGCTTCTTATTTGATTTAATAAATCGAATTATCAATCTTTGTTATTGCCAATTATTGGGAAGAATCATAAGTGGATTTTATTAGATTTACTTCTTATTAGTATTAGATTGATTGCTCAAAGAAGTTTATACTTTTCAGACTATTGATCGTTTTCTGAGAAATTCTATTGGGCTGATCAAACGAAAAATGCAATCCAATCTTGTACTAACTCAAAAGATCAGACATAACCTTTCTGTTTTCTTCTGCTTTGTTCCATTTGTCTTTGATAAATTCATCGAGATCCTTCTCAGCTCCTTCTTTATCTGAAACTATCAGCTCCTTTAGTTTCTCTATTTCAGCAATTCTCTTGTACTCTTCTAATACTTACTG
>Ga0302271_10000137_pt1 | contig 64508 bp, 37 predicted proteins | sample III_Bog_N1_1_FD_198767 | JGI IMG/M metagenome (GOLD analysis project Ga0302271, IMG submission 198767) | Peat permafrost microbial communities from Stordalen Mire near Abisko, Sweden - III_Bog_N1_1 | ecosystem: Environmental > Terrestrial > Soil > Wetlands > Peat | place: Sweden: Abisko...
ATAAAAGATTATCTTTTCTAAAAGTTAATACTAACGAGTTGAGACACTCATTGGTAACTTATCTGGATTCAACCTTCACCTTAAAAAGCACGAATTACGGGTGTCTCCCTTTTTGAGATATATTTTGGTTATGTTACATTCTAAGATCGCAAACATAAGGAATATGAGAAAAAAAAGAAGAAAAAAGATAGTTAAAAGTAAATTACCTTGAAGAATGAATTATTCTCTTATTTTTACAAATTTTTTCTGCTTATTTCTTGTTGAATATCATTGAAATTTTGGAGTGATATGCTAAAATAAATATGATTTTTTAATGATCAAAAGATGATTACTGGTTTATTAAAAAAAATAAAGTAGAAATTTACAAAAGTTAAAAGCAATAATAAGCTTAAACGAAAATAGAATTAAGTTTAACCTTTTTTTCAATTTGATTTGATAAATTTGCTAAGAAAAAGAAATCTCATACATGGAATTGAATTAGATGTGTCCATTAAAATTCAATTAGACAATTCTGGGATACACAACCAGCAGTTAATTCTTGTGTTTGATGAACTCGTCTGACATATATTTTGCAGTTTCCGAAAGATTCAGCAGGTTAAGGCTATCCTTCATACTTTGAGTTCTAATCAAGAGACTTAATTAGCAATTTAAACAGTCTTAATCTTATGTCTTGAAAGTGAATACTTTTGTTATATTCCTCCAATTCACCTATTTCATTCTCTGATCAATTTGAGTAGAAAGTTCATAGAAAAACAATTTCAAGGGTATTTTTCTTCTAAACTTCTATTTTTTATTCTCTCTCTCTCTTCCCCCCGTTTTATCAGCCTTTCAAACACTTTAGATTAATTCAAAATAAAAATAATCATTTAAAATTCTGACATTTCACTACCTAATTCAAGTCCCTTCCAATAGAACAGATTCTTCAAATTCAATTGAAATAGTTAGGTGCTTCAAAAGTTTTAAAAAAATTGAGAGACAAATAAAAAAGGATAAAATTTTATTTTGATTTAAACAGAAAAGAAAACAGGTGAATTGAAAAAACAATCAGCGAAATGGGTGGATCTTACTTAACAAAGCCAATAACTGAAAAGGAAACAGCTAGCGGTGGATTTGCTGGCATCGAGTATGCGATGAGTTGCATGCAAGGGTGGAGATAATCCATGGAAGATGCTCATATTTGCAGTCCATAATTTGATACTGATACTTAATTGTATGCTGTTTTCGATGGACATGGTGGATTCGAAGCAGCTCTTTTTGCAGAAAAACATTTCCCAATTGAGCTCAAAAATAATAAAGCCTACTAAGAGAAGGATTTCAAGACAGCGCTGGAATAAACCTTCTTGAAGATTGATGAACTTCTCAGAACTGAAGAAGGAAAAGAAGATATTCAACGAATTTTGAAGACTAGAAATCCTGAATAGTCTGGAGATGGATAGAGCAATGCCGGATGCACAGCGAACGTAACTCTGATCCATAAGGGAGTGATTTACGTCGCAAATGCAGGTGATTCTCGTTGTGTTCTAAGTAACGATGGAAAATCAGAAGATCTCAGTAAAGATCACAAGCCAGACGATCCTATTGAGCTTAATCGAATTACAAAAGCAAATGGAAAAGTCACCAACGGAAGAGTCAATGGAAACCTAAATCTTTCTAGAGCACTAGGAGATCTATCTTTCAAAGCCAATACAGAATTAAAACCAGAAGAATAACTCATTAGCGCATTTCCAGATATCGTAAGAAGAGAAATAACTGCTAAAGATGAGTTTCTCTTGATTGGTTGCGATGGTATCTGGGAACTCAAAACAAACCAAGAGCTCATTACAATTTGCCGAAACGGACTCGCTAGTCACACTCCAATGACTAAAATTGTAGAAGATCTTCTCGATTAGATCATAGCTAAAGACTCTACTTAAGGACTTGGCTGCGATAACATGAGTATGATCCTAGTGAAAATTAAACGAACAATCTACTCTATCGACGCTGAACCTGATAAAGAATCTCTCCTAGCAAATGGAGTTCTTGATAAATACAAAGCAGCAGGCTTAATAGCTGACGCTGTAGTTGAAGAAATCATCAGTAGACTCAAACCTCAGTAAGATATCGCCGAACTTTGTGCTTTAGGAGATGAACTTGTAGCACAGAAAGTCGGGTTAGTTTATCTTAAAGACAAGCACAAAGGTCTTGCTGTTCCAACTACAATCACATTAAACGAGCAAATTTCAAACAATGCCCCTTTGAAGTCATTCGGACAGAAAGAAATTATTAAGAAAAGTGATTTAGTTAAAGTTTCCGTTGGAGTACAAATCGACGGATTTATTTCAGAATCTGCATAGACAACTGTTGTTTCGGAAGGCGGAGCTGTTGATGGAAGGAAAGCTGATGTAATCCATGCAGCTTATTCTGCGTTATAAGTAGCTCTTAGAACTTTAAATCCAGAGAACTGCAATCTCGATACCGCTGAAGTTATCAAAAAAGCTGCAGGTGTTTTTAACTGTTCTCCAATCATCGATGCGAGAAGTTATGAAATTAAAAAGAATGCACTGGAGACTTCCTTCTTCATTCCTAGTCCTCTTGACGTCGAGACAAACAACTACAACGCATATCGCTTTGAGTAGTATGAAGTTTACACATTAAATATTGTGGTTTCTACAGGAAAAGGAAAACCTGTTTCTTAAGCAATTTAGCCTACACCAAGCATCTTGAAGAGAGTTGAAGGCAAGCATTTGTCTCATACTGGCATTAAAAAGAATGTTTCGTTGATTTTCGAGTAAATTGAAGAATAGCATCAACATTTCCCTTTCAGCTAGAGACCATTTTCGGAGGATCCAAATGCGGATAAAGCAATCCAAGAATTTGTGAAGTAAGGAGTTCTATCTCATAAGTTAGTTGAAAGTGAAGCTAAAGGAGAATTAGTCGCATGCTTTAAGCAAACAGTTGCAATATACGCTGGTGGATTAACGCTCCTTAGTGGCTTGAAACTTGGAGAGCATTCTTTGGATGGATTGAAATCGGCATTCTCAGTTTCATCCGTTCCTGAGCTCAAAGAACTCATGGATAAAGATGTGATCAAGAAGAAAAAGAATAAATCAAAGAAGAAATGAGCAGAGAGAAAAATAGAATCACTGAGATTGGATTAAATGGGAAAAAACAAAATCAAAAAACAATACCACTATTTAAATTCATTTTTGTTTCATAAATTGTGTCTAATTGTTGCCATTTATGTTTTATTTTCATAGAAATCAGATTTATTTAACTGAACTGAAATGGGCGATGTTAACAAGATTTTTGAAAAAAAATAATTCAGAATTTATTTGATTAAAGTTATTGATTTAATTAAGAATGAGATGAAGAGTTAAGTGAAGCTGTAATTATTTTTATTACACAATATCCTTCCTTATGGAGAAAAAGGATTGGAGATTTCAGTGCAATATCAAAAGTGAAAATATTTAATTAAATTAAGAGAAAATTAAAATATTTAAAAGGAGAAGAAGAAACATGGAAGAATAATTGAAAGCTTTTAGTCTTTCGCTGTAGAACACAGCTGAATGCTTCACCAGCACAGGTACATAGATAATCCTAGCATTAATGATGTTCTCCGTGGATTTTGAACAGATTAATTATGTTCTCCGTAAATTTTGAATAGAGACATTTTATTATTTTATTTAGAATGTAGAGACAGACTACTCAAGATATTGTAGTACTCTTGCCTATGGATATCTTGGTACAACTATAGAGATAAGAGCAGATTCTCAAGGTTCTTTTAGATTTACTGTATGGTTCAAATTCATTGTGAGATTTTGTTGGCTTAATCATTAACTTTTTTTATTCAGAATCCATTTATGATGCTCGTAGACTTGTAAGACTGTTTAAGAGTCTAATATGCATCCCAAATATCAAGGAACTGTTTAGAAATATTAAAAAACCAAATAGAGGCACGCAGATATGTCTTTTGACGACAAATGTTTCGTATCTTCTGTTTTATCTCATCGATAACGTTGCTATTCTCAGCAAAATAGGTTTTCTCAAGTTTGACTACAGAAAAGTTAAACTAGCTGGCTATCCAATGTGGCTAGTAGGATTGTTCTCTGCGTTGATTTACTACATCGTTAAGCTCAAAGGTTCGTTCAAGAAAGAAGCTGAACTCAAAACGCTTATGCTTACGCACATGACTCCTAAGGAATTCTGCTAAACAATATTATCAATAACTGAAGAACGCAGAAACTACACTTTGAACATTATCCGTATTGTCGGTGATCTTGTAGTAGCAGTACAGCGTAACAACATCCCTGAATTCCTTCTTCATACGCGATTTAACCGTGGTCTCGTTGCTTGTGGAGGTCTTCTTTCGAGTCTAATATCGTTTTACCAGTTTTACTCTAAGAACTAGAAACTCATTTAATAGTCTTAAAAATGAAAATAGCCAAAAAATAAGAAAACACTAGAAGATTCAGCGCAAATAAATCAAAAATACTAGAAGATCTGAGCAGCTTATTTGTATTTTTATAAAGATTTAAAATAAAAGCTGCACTCAGAAAACCAAAAAGAATTAATCCTTCCCCAATTAGCCTTTACATACATATATCTTGTATTTTGGTTGCACCTTGCTTGAGGATTTTAAGTTTCTTTTAAATACTTTCTCTATGTCATAAAGCACAAATATTATCCAGTGTTTATTTTCTTTTATTGCTTGTTTCTCATAAAGAAAATTGGTTTCTCTCCATCAAATTCATTTAAATAACAATCCTAACTACTTTTTGTAACTAAATCCTTGACAACTCCCTTAAAACATTTAACTCCATTAATGAAAGAAGGATTAAACATAAAAAACTTGTGAGAATTATGGAAATAGAATATTTCCAGACAATAACAACAAAAATGATCTTACAACTTTTAATTTTTATTTTTGACAAAAAAAAACCCTAAAATAGTTCTTTTCTAGCTTCACTTTTATTAACAACTATTCTCTCTTTGAACAATCATATCTATCTTTTCAAGGTTATCTGCATTTCCTTCATGCTTCGATTGAGTTAACTCCAGTCTATGGATCTTTGTACAATATCGCCTAGAAAATAACACAAAACAAACATCAATTCATAAATAAACTCTCAAAGTGATTAATTCAAAAAAACAATGATTACCTATTGTAGTATCTCTTATCCTTAAAACAGAGCTTATTTGAATGATAATTTTCCTTTTTTAACGAGCAACATAGGAATAGAAGGGTCATCTGCTTTCAAGAACAGCTCTTTATCTTCGTCATCCCAAAGTGCAGCAACTTAATAAAACTAAAATTCCTAGTTTTCGATTTGCCGATATGACAACACTTGGTAGATTTTAGTGATGTATTGCTCAGTGACTTATATTATCGGATTGATATTCTCGATGATACTCTGCAGATTGGAATGCTTAATCACAAGGAGCTTGCGAATTGAATCTTTTCTTGAGCTAAAATAGACTTTTAGGATCATCACTACCGATGTCTAACCTCGGGGTTGGAACAGAACTAGATCGCCAAATTACCCTTTTTGAGTCTTAATCTGATAGAATTGTAAGCGAGAGCAGATCAAGAATCTTCTCATTTGGAATACCACTCTTTCTAGGAGATTCTTCTTGAGGTACTTAATTTGTTGAGCGTCGAAATAGAACTTTTTTTGGGAAAGAGATTAATAAATAGTTAGAAGTGCGAAATCATCATGTCATAAAATCAAACAAACATCACCAAATCAATCAATCTCTTGCCATTGCATTCTTCTTTATCTTAAAATCTGAAAAGTATGCTATTATTTGTATGTTAATTACATAATAAAGATGTAGTAGTTTCTCTTTGGGGAGATTATGTGCAGGAATTTTGATTTCTTAAATCGATTTATTGCTTGCAGATCGTATGTAATACTCCTGCTTTTCAGTGTTTAGCACGATCTACAGTGTGTAGAGGCATTTGTTTATGCTATCAGGTACTTAGATTGATTAAATTAGCTGAAGAGTTCCTTTCAAACGTGCTTAGACTTCTGCACGTCTCTGGTTATTCAAGATATCAAGTTAGAAAATACTCGTTTCTTCAACATTTCTATCGATTAAAGTGCATTAAACAGTTAAAGGATCGGCCTTATCTGAACTGCTTATTGAAACAACTATTGCCTTTGTCTTTGCATCCACACTCAAGCACACCTTTGGGAAGAATCAAACATAGAAAAATGAAATTTCAAAATGGAGAAATCATAAAAAAAAACCCTTTACTTTTCTAAGTAATCCCATCGAAATATCTTAGAGCGATTCCTAACTATGTGAAGGAATAATGTCCTAGACATACGGAACAAACGGCAAGTCCCAGTAAGTACCTAAGACTAATTAGTTGCCTCGAAGTCTCACAACAAACTTGATAACATCTGATTCACTGTTATCATCAAGTAGATTTGCTTCTTCGTTACTCAATAGCGAGTTATCATCATTCTTCCCTAATGCCTTCCTAATCACTAAAATCTACTATTTATCTATCCGAATACACCCACTTGCTAAGGCTTAAGATACTTATTCAGGATATAAACTAACTCTACCTCCGCTGTTAGCTTCTCCCCCTGATTAATTACTCTTGAAACTGCCATTCCAAACAATACCTCTTTGATAATTGAACTCGCATTTGTCAATAACCAACGACTTGCTCATCAAGACAAGCTTCTCAAATGGCATTTCATAGCTTGGTAGCACAACGAACTTCCTGTTAAATGCTTCCTTCTTCAATGTACGCAAGCACACAAATGTATTCTCAATCCCTTTGTAGAGAGTCAGAATCCCATTGACTTTCTAACCACCATATTGAATGCCTATGTTCTATGAGAATACCCTACGCACAAGAAGATATCGCTTGATACTCGACTTGAGCAGCTTAACATGAAAGGTCTTGAGTGCGCGAATGCTTCCATCGAGAGCTAGTACCTGTTTTTGTTTAGTTTTAACATTTCACAATCACAAACAATCCCAACATATCCACTAATATCCCAAAAACTTAAACATTTGTATGTATAATTTGCTTGCTTACATTATGCTGCACCATCCACTTTTATACATCTTCTTTCTTAAGCGGTACTTTGATTCCATTCAAAATCCCAGAAGCAGATTCAATCATGAGCACTTATTTCCCTTGATCATACACAAACGAAATAGGCACTCGTTCTTTCGTTCTCTCCAAGACAACCAATCTCTCACCAAAAGGTATTAACTTCGATTGTTTTATTTCTTCTTTCTGTTAATTCTATGTATGCGATTGTGAAATATCAACAATCGTTTTCTAGACACTCTGCGCTGCTATGAACGAATATTTCGAGAGATAATTTGAAATATGTTCTTAGATATCTCGAATACTATTTTTCAAGTATTATGGTGAGAATTTAATCTTCGAATCGATGAGAAGTATATCGATTTAATCAATTTGAAAAGATAATTCCTTAGGAAATTATATCTATTTTTCATTAGTCTTTTCAGTTTTCGTTGTATTTTAGCTAATTCTTTACGCTAGTTGTCTCAGGAGAATCATAAAAAAGAAGATATTCGTTGAAGTATACATAATCTAATGAACTTATTAATCAATTGCGCATTCAAACTCATTTTCCTCTTCTTCATCTCCTTCTCCTTCTTCTTAATTCTTCCTGTAATCTCCTATAAATTCTTATTTCTCATTCGTCTTTTGCCTTTTTTTACTATTCTACCCTCCTCCTCCTCCTCCTCCTCTACAAATAAATTTCGTCCCTGCCTACAGAAGCACATAGCAATGACTATTCTTCATGCCATACTCATCAACTACTTTCAATATTTATATTTCACTCTCATGCACTGCTAATCGTAAATCATTTATACTGTCATTCAATGAACTTCGAACAGACAAAGAAGATTCAGATTCATATTCCTCACTATCATCCTAATCCTTCAGTTTTTTATTATCCTTCTCAACCTTTCCCTCAAGCTACTTGCTCTTCACCTCTTCAAGTTAATTCTAAAGTACTTCTATTTCATTCACTTTATCTTCAACTTCTTAACGTTATTATTCCAATTTCTCCCTCTATTCTTCAATTTACCTTGATTTCTCATTTATCTCAAATACCTAATTATCTGATTGCTTCTTCATAGCTTCACACCTGCGTGTTATATTCTCCAATGCTTCTTGCTTATCTTCTTTTGAGGATCTAACCTTTTGAATCTCCGATTCCTTATCATCTAATTCCTTCTTTATCTCTGAATACTTACTTTGCAAATCATTAATTTCATCTGATTTTGCTTCTAAGCGGTGCTGTTTTTAATCTATTTCTTACTTCAACACTTCAATTTACTTTTCGTATTCCTTTCTCATCTATTCAACCTATTCCTTTGTGCTTGCCTATTCTTAATCCTATTTCTCCTTCGCCTTTTATTATCTAAATTCTTCTTCTAAACCTTGTAATTTCTTGATATCTTCAGCTACTTTTTCTTTGGAATGCTAAACTATCTCTTTCTCTTTGATTAGACCATTCCTCTCGTCTCGGAATACTTCTCGCTCGAGGTCTAAGAGCTTTTTGTCTTTGGATATTTATTCTTATTAGTAATTCAACGATTCCTGTTGTTGTTTGATCTCAAGCTAACCTTAAGTGAATACATCTCGCTCTTATGCTAATTCCTCCTTATCTTTCTCAACTTACTCCTGCAATTTTAGCAAAGCTTATTACTCACTTTCGAGTTGCTACTTGCGTTTTAAGAGCTATTCTTCTTAAAGATGATGCTCATTGCTGTTGATTTGCTGAGGATTTTAACTATCATCACGAAGTTATTCTTATTCTGTATGATTCACCTCTGAAATACCTTAATGCTCATGATGATGAGTTATACCATCAGTTGGATCGACAATGACTACATGATGCTAATGAACACTATTATTCTATTTATTATCTGCTTTCAACGAAGATGCTATGCCACCTTTATATCCCCCTGTAGATAACTGCAGCTACTGCTACTACTACAATAGGAACTATTATTATGATAGCTACTATTGCTACTACAATTATTATTATTCCTTAACTAATTTTTCTTACTTGAGTTTCATATACACAAGTTATCTCTTGAGTCTTTCATTTTCAAGCTATGACGACTTCGCTGTCTCTCCTAGGATTTAGTTCTTCGCTTCAGTGAAGAGACTCTCAATCTCCTATTCGCTGTCTTCTTTCTTTTTCTAATTACATTTAAGATCAAAAACAAACAATTAACCAGCAATCCAGTTTGTACTTTCATTACCTTCAGCTCTAGCACTAAATTCTCCCCTATTCCGTTATGCCTTTTGCTGTTATACTAGTTAACGCGACCAATCGGTAAGTTTTACGTTCTTCTTTCAGTTTATTTCCCTTGAACACTATTTGCATATAACTACTCAGATATGCTTAAATTCGATGCGTTCATAAAGGATTATTACTATTATTGTTACTACAAAGCAATGCTCCTTGGAGAATAAACAACTGGCTTGGTATTTTATTGTCTGCTGCTAGTAGATGAAAACGATCTTTCACTTGCTTACTTTTTCAAGTTAGAAGTGCTATTCTAAGTAGCTTTGTTATAGGTATTCTTGTATTTTTGAGTAGTTGGGTGATTCAACCCTAGCAATTGGATTGCAGTTTAAGTAGCATTTTTAAGTAAACTCACTGCAGCAGAAGGATTGCTTCCGAGACCTAATTCAGATATGCCTAGTGTGTATTCATTCGCTGCAACCTCAAGTAAGCTATTTATACTCTCTTTCTGCTATTTAGACTACTGCAATGCATGAAATAACCCTCTTTTCCCTGCTTCCACGGATTCTCTTAATCTAATTATTTTAAAAATCTTAACGAAAAAGCATCCTTAACACTCTAAGTATTTATATTTACCTATCTTCTTTTCTAAGCAACGAAGCTTAAAGCCTATAAATCGAAGGCAGATTGACAGCTCCAGAGTTATGTGAAGATATCTACAGACATTATCCGAGGGCGTATAGTGCTTTTTGATTGTCGCCACTTTTCGAAGCGATCAGGGCTTAATTCATTAGAGTGGCTGCGAGCAACGATGCGTCTATTTTTTCAAGAATACAAGTTTCATAAGCGAAATTAGCAACTTATTCAGCTTTGAAATATTCTTTTTGTTCCAGATATATCAATGCAGCTGAGTTCAAAGCTGCAATCACACCTTTGAACTGTTCTTAGTCACTTCCATCGAATTGATTATTGTCAATCGTGCTGATGTCTGCATACAGCAAAAAAGAAATTTAGTTTAACATATTAATTAATTAATTAATTTTCTATATCTGTAAAACTACGTAAATTCAATTTTCGCTTTTTGTGTCGTTGTAGATTTTTCTTTTTTTACAATCCAGACAATAGACTAACATACAATGTGATTTCTTTTTTATGTTTAGCAACTCTCATATAGGCAGACATACTTTCGCAGCTAATTCATCTCATAATTGAATGAAAAAAACTAATATTTATTTGTATTTCTTACATTGTTTTAGGAGTTCGATTTCAGATTCATTTTCTCTTCCTTTCAATCTGAGTACACTGATAGCACTTTCAAGAGGGCTTTCTACCCATTTATTACTGTCTAAATGTGGCTTTACAATATTTTTTTGCTTGTTGAATGGCTTAATAGAGGTGTTACTGCTGCTCGTAAGAAATTGGAGTTTTTGATTATTTGGCATTTTTTAAGATTGTAGTAATGCCCTATGTTTCTAAGAAGAAGAAGACTAAGAACCATTTAGTCCAGTGGATTTAGTTGCGGAGTAATTGATTGAGTTTGAATCACTTATCAGAAACTAAAGTGCCATATCTTCCATACCATATGATCTCTAGTCTTATCTTTACTCTTAAGGTCTACTTTGATACATTCTAAAAGGGATTTATTGTGGCTAGTACTTCTTAAAAATATCTATTTTCTCCTTCTTTGTCTGCCTTTGATTTTGTTTTTGATTTTGAGTAGCTCACGCAATTCGGAATAATCAAATCAAATACTTTCTAAGAAAATATAAGTCAAAGAACTTGAAGGAAAAAAAAAACAACTCCTATTTGAGATATTTATTCCTTTTTGTTATTGTTCAATCTTCTCTCTCTTGTTGGCTGATAGTCTTGATTATTTATCTGAATCATGAAAACGTATTGGCAAGATAATTTTTTTATTTTTCTAGCTTAGTTTTGAACTGGCTTTTATTAATTTCAATTACTGAAAATTATGCATATTTTGTTTGAGAGAAATAGTCAATGGTAGCTTTAGAAATGACTTTAAGGATAAAGGAAGAAAAAAGAATGATAGAATGTCAAAATATAATTGATTTTTGACATGCATTTTGATTAATAAGTTTAGTTTATTTTTAAATTTATCTATTTTATTAGAAGTTTTATTCTTGTTAGTTTTACTAGATTTAATACTAACAATAGCTGAATGACATTAACTAATTTTTTAATAAACATTAGCCAGACGTTGCACTTTATTGAACTCTTATCTATTTAATTCATAGGATATCTTATCCCCTTATCATATAAACTCCTTTATTTTTAGTATTAAAAGAGTGGGGAGGAAGCTATGAGACAATCGAAATTCCATAAAGAAAAATCCTTTTATGAGAATCGAAAATCGAAGCGAAAAGATAAACAAAATACGAGCAAAAACAGTGTGAAAGAAGAAGAAGAATATAAAAAAGAGATTTACTTTGTGAAAAAAGAATTGATCCTCATAGCCATTTGAAATACGAAGATACTTCTAAATGGCATATTCTAATAAACAGCGACAATCTGCCAATGAAGGACCTCAAACGTAAATGAATAACTTCGTACAGGATGGTAGACCCAATAATTACTACAGAAATAGTGGTTTTAATACTGATTAGCCATAAATTAATAATGGAAAAGATGGAAGTGTTGAATAAAAGTTAAAGAAAAATTCATAATTGTAGCAACAAGGACAACAGAATGAATTAGACTAAGAAGAGTATGGTGATGACTATGAAAAGGAATTCAATGAAGCAGAAGAAGCAAATATTACTAACTAAAATCAAGCTCAAAATGGAACTAATCTTCAGAATAATCAAAATGATAAAAATAGTTAAAATAGAAAAATAACTACAAATGAAAATAGCAATCATCCAGATGAATATATTGCGCAAGAATAAGCTCCTCCTGAAGATCCCTTGTATTCAAACTATCTAAACGGACAAGAACCTTTCAATAATAGGAAACCTGAAGTAGCAGAATATTATCCAGAAGATTAATATTCCACCCAGAACCAGCAATAAAATTAGCAATAATTAGATGAACTTGAAGATATTCTTGCTTAAGTCTCAGAGGATCTGAATCAAGATAGAGTCACTGATGCATTAGAAGTCTGCTAAATGAGTAAAAATAGTTAAAAAAGATAAAAATAAAGAAACATGAGAAAGAATTACAAAACAAAATCTAATTATTTTTTGCTTTTATTTTTTTAAATACAGCTGTGAACAATGCTCATCAGCAAAGCGATCCTAATACATTTGTCGTGATTGTCAATCGAATGCTTAAGTTCCTTAACATGGAAGCAGTCTCAACGTTGAACTCTAATTAGTTTGACAAAACCTTATTCATCCTATCCAAAGCAAAATAAATAGCAGAATCGCCCTAGTTACCTGCTCCATCTCCATTGCTAGCTTTGACATTTAACAATTTCGGGTGCTATTACAGAAGACTCAAGTAGTTACCTAAAGCGCTTGGATATTTAGAGTAGTCACTACGATTCCTGAAGTCTTACTAAATTAGATAAAACTTAGGGATGACATACCTGAATATCTCAGCCGTGTTATCATAAATGGGCGAGTACAATTCAAAAAATTGTTTATTATTTCAATTATTTGATTTTGGAAGTTTTTTCTAATATATTTTCTTGTTTAGACACTATTCAGCTCTAGAGAACGCAAAGAAAGCTGTGATGGAGACACATAGGGATTATTAGGAATTGATGAGCAGACAGCCAGGCGATTCGAAAGATGAAGAGTTTTCTGATTCTTGCTAAGCACTTTCAATCGCATTCTACAATGTTGGCGTAGAGCAAGAACATTTTGAGAATTACGAAGCAGCTATCGTGAATTACAGCAAGGCTTGCGAAGTCTCCGAGGATAATCTAGGTCCATAGCATAGACTCACGAAGCGATTCAAGGAGTTGTCGCAGAAATTCCAAGAAAAACTTGCAAATAAATAAAGAGAATAATATGAAGCTTAGTAGATGTAATTGGACAACATATAGTTTGGGAATAGCAACAACAACAATAGGAACAATTCTGGCTCTAAGCCAGGGAATAGAAAGTTGATTAGAAGACCTTCTTCAGGTATGCAGAGAAACAATAGAAGCATTAACAACAATAACTCAGGATTCAGTCATGAAAGCAGAGATTCAATATAATCTAGAGTCTTACCATATCGACAATCGTATGGTGTTAAAACAACTGATTTTGCGTAAGTCGGCAAGAACATATATTTTAGGAAAGGCCCTCTACCATAGAATAGCGCAGGTTTTGTCTCAAATTCTGCGACGAATATTACCTCAAAGCCATTAAATAGGCCGTAAAATAAGAGAATTGTTGAAATATTGCTTTATTTTTTGATTATTATTTATAAAAAGTTCAACAGCATAGATGTCACGCGGCGGGGGCCAAGTCGCAGCAGTGCCGTATTCAAGAAATATGAATTATTCTAAGAATAATCAGATGCAAATGCCAACGATTGGTGGTCATTATACTAGTGGAAGTGTATCTGCCAAAAATGGACAGCTTAGACCTTCAAGTGCGTAGATTTACGGGACTGCGAATGTGGAAACACCTAAGTAGATTTCTTTAAATAAATTACTTGGAAATACTCGACCAATATCAGCAAATTAAGGAGGACTAGGAGCTGCAGTTAATGATGTCAATGGTAGCAAGGATACTGAGAATAGCAAGAATAACTATAATAATAGACCTTAGAACTAAAGATACCAATAGCAGCAGCAAAGACCAAGTAACGATCTCATGAACATTAAGGAGAATGAAGACGATAAGAAAGCGAAAGATGCGAATGGTATTTACGATTGGGAAGATAGTGACAGCTAAAATGGAGATAATCTAGGTGATTCAAAAGCTAATGAGAAGTTAGCTGCAAATTAGAGAGAATTCCTGAAGAATCTCTAAGGAGAAGCTTAAGCTGTGATTACGCGATTAAAACAAGAAGAAAAGGAGATCAAAGAGAGGATAGAACTGATGAAGAATCAAGCAGATGCATAAGAGAAAGAGATGAAGGATAAATAAGAAAAAGAACGGATAAGCAAAGAATAAGATATTTTGAAGGAGATTATGGAAAAGAAGAAGAAAGAATAAGAAGAATTAGATAGGATTTAGCAAAAGAAAGAGGAAGAAGAAGAAAAACAAAGAGATAGGGAACGGGTGATGGCGGAATAGAAGAAAAAAGATGAAGAAGAACAGAGAATCAAAGAATTAGAAAAGTAGCATAAGCTGAATGAGTTGGAGAAGAAACATAAAGAAGAAGAATAGAGATTATTGTAGACGAAAGCGCAGAGTGAAGAAGAGCAAAGGAAGCTGAAAGAATTAGAAGAACGAGCTGAAAAGGAGAAGAGAAAAGTAGAGGAAGAGAAAGAAAGAGCGAAGAGAGAATTAGAAGAAGCAGAGAGATTAAAGAAAGAAATAGAAGATTCAAGAAAAGAAACTGAAGAACATTAGAGAGTATTAGCTGATGAGAATGAGAAGCTTAAGAATGAAAAATAGAAACTAGAGGAGTAGATTCATAAGTTATTAAATTAAGAAAAAGAAAAGGAGAAATAGGATAAGTTGCAGAAGGAAAGGGAATAAGAGGAATTGATAGAAGACTTGAGAAAAAAAGAAGAAAAGAGGGAGAAAGAGGAGAAAGAGAAGAAAGAGAAATAAAATCAAAGTAAATTATAAGAATAATAGACTTATGTGATGAAAAAGAATTACAGTAATCAGTATGATATCGGAGTGCAGAAGTTAAATGAGCATTCAATTAGAGTTCATGGTATCCCTTTGTAAAGAAATCTCAAGGATCTTCATGTAGACATTGATTTAAGTGAAGTAGCTACGAAAAGCGAACTTGGAATTATGGATTCTGTGTTCGAGTAGCTTTGCAAACATTTAATTCAAACATCAGAGATAATTCAAAAGGGGAATCAATCACAAGGAGAATTACAGTTATCTGTTGATTGGAAGTATGATGTTGGCACAGATGACGAATGCATTTTAAAGAAAAACGAAGATAATTCTGATTATCAAGTGGTTCTCCGTTCGAAGATTGGTGAATTTGGGATAGAAGAATCAGAGAATAACATTGACAAAGTTAAAATGATTTAGAATACATTCAAGAGAAAATAAGAACTCAAAAAGGCCAAAGGGGATATTAAGAAGACTGTGAGTTCAATTAAATAGCCATTGAGTTACAAGACAGTTTAGTTTAGATAATATAAGTTCTTTATCTAAGGGTTTAAGTAGTTGCAACCCTTGGAAATGTACTTGCAAGTTGACTCCTTAAACCCAAAGGATTCGAAGTTGAAAAGGATTAATTTCTCATAGAAAGTTGATGAAGAAATATTGAAGGAAATTGATAATTCAGCGAATCCTTTTGAAGATGGGATACTTATTTTAGACGAGAAATTAGCAGTGATTTCTGTTAAAAATAGAGAGAATATAGAGAATTAGCATGATCATGGTAATCAGAATAAACAAGGTCAAGGAGAGTAAGGAAATGATTAGAAAAGTAATTTTCATGAAGAAGAATATGAGGAAGTATTTGAGGAAGAAGAAAAACATCAAGGAGATAAATCGAAACCACTTGGATAGAAGGAATAAGTGGAAATGCTAAGAGAGTAGAAAATCAACTAAGATGAAGAAGAATTAAATCCTTAAAAAGTTGTAGAAAACAGTGAAATAGTACATAAAAACAATGAAGAGGATTTAAAGCTCAAGGAGTATGCTCAAGAAGAGGTTTAAGCTGCGATTGTCATTCAAAACTAAGTTATTTCAAAAAAAGAAAAGGCTGCAAAGAAGAAAGAGAAGCTGATTCTTTTGCAGTAGTTTGTGAATAAAAAGACGGAGAATATGACATTCATCTTCTAGTTGTACAGGAAAGTTAAAAAGACTAAAGCACAAGACTTTGTGTCTTTTGAAAATCTTCTCAGGAAACCTCAGAGATGGTATTCTAAGTTACCTATTTCATCATTCCTCTCAACTGAGATCTTGGCGAAAAGTAAAGGGCAATCGTTTTCGCCTCTAGATTATGTAAGAAATAGGATTAACAACTGGGATTATTTTAGCATAAGAGAATCTGAAATACATGATATAGTTTTTTTAACCTAATGATTTTTATTTTTGTTATTTGAAATTTCCTAAGTTTGAGTTATTGCTTGATGAGAACACCATAACATTGACTGAATTAGCTCGAAGTGTAGCCGTCTCATTCATCTAGCGATTCTATGGCACTTATTTCAAAGAAGTGTTTTTCAAAGTTGAAAAAATGCCCAGCGATAAAGTTATTTTCAACTTATAGAAGATAGCGCAAAAGAAAAAAGATGCTTCAGGGACTTATAGAATTCGAGCTGAAAGCATGAAAAACAGATAAATCAACTCGATATATCCACTTCATATTTTCGTCGCGTAGTACATACTCATTAAGCAAAACAGGAAAGAACTCAATCTTCAGAGTATCGTAAGAGGAAGTTATGATTTAAAATACTGTGTTTTAAAAGATATAAAACAAAAATGTTCTATTTTAACTTAGCTTTATGGCATTTTTTGTTTTTATTTCATCCAGTTTGACATCGATCTAAGAGACTTAGAGTTAACCCTGAAGCCTGATTAAGAGAAAATAATCTATGAAACAGAACTTAAACGATTAATCTAAATCCGCATGAACTTAAATCAAATACATAGAACGAAAATGTAGGTTGTATTTGCATAGAAAGCTAGAATCGATGATGTTCCAAGGAATCTGTATTTCTTTGCATTGTCGCATTTCAAGAATCCTTAGAAATATGTAGCTTCAATGGATACACTCAAGAGCTCCAAAAACGAGAGGCTCCAATGTAAGGTGTAATTGAAAAGCTATGAATTTAAGTATGTTCTCCAGTAAGCATTGTCACTTCTAGACTTCCATTATGAAGATGTGGTAAGATAGCTGTTATTCTTTAATTTATTCTTAATTTTATGTTAGTTTTGAGAATATTAATAACTTTATATATTTGAATTGTTTGCTTAGTTTGATGTGGATATATCATAGAATACAATTCAACTAAACAAAGAACTCGAGAAAGAGTTAAAAATGAAAGTTGCTGGATATTTCCTTGCTAGGAAAGCAGCTTAGAAGAAGAGACAGCTTGAAGTAGCTAAACGATTTAGAATTGCATTTACTGTGAAACTAACGATCAACAAGAGTGTTTTTGCTGTGTTTGGAATTAAATATATACAGACTGGAGTTAATGAGATCTAATTCGTTAGGATACATAGTTGGTAACAGAAGCAAACTCTTAAAAAGAAAAATCTCGGATTTTTAGCTAAACTCAAAGTTGATGAGAATCTACTGAATATCTTAGAAGCTTAAAGCAAACTACCTGAGAACATATCAGATCAGAAAAAAGCATTCATTTTCAAATATGTAAAGGAATTATTATTTGTCATTCATACATTTTTATTGTTTTCGAGGGGTTAATTTTTGTTTTTGTTATCATGCAAACCTAGTTGAAGTTTGAGATGACAACGATGAGGCTTTCGTTAAAGGAAGGATTAATTCAACTTCCACGATTAATATTCTAGGATTGGAAGGAGTTCAATTATGAAAGAAAAAATTTACTTTGTGATGTGAAGGTATTTTTTAATAAATAGAAAAATACCTTAATCTACACCGCTTAAGATGCTGGATGGAAAGACTGTGAAATACCATTGCCCCACTAAAACACAAGTCTCAATGAAGAAGATAATATTCTAAACATAGCTAAAGATAATTTCAATAGACTTGTATTGGTAGAAAACGGTTAGCTTTAGATAATCTCCGTGGAATAGGAAAAAGCAACTAGAGTATTACAGAAAAATACAAATTAAGACATTATTGTAAAGAAACAAGCATTCATGCTACGAATCAATAATGAATAAGGATTAGTAGAATTAGTCACAGGAGAATGTTAACTAATTAGAAAAAGAAATGTATTTGCTTTAGCATTATTCAGGGAAATTTTAAACGAAAGTTAAGATTAATAGAGACAACTCAATTAATAAGGATTTGTACTCCAGAGCAGAATTGAAATTGGAATATTAGATAAATAGCAGAAATAGAATGTAATTAGGAGTCTAAGTAATCTTTTAAGCACAAGTGTTACATTCCTAAATGGAAAGCTCGTATTGGATGATCTACCTGATTTCACAAGGTCAGCAGCTCCTCCAGTTAAATAGATATTCATCGAATGAAACCTAAAAGATAAAATAATTTGATAAATTTGTGTGATTATTATTCTTTTTAGCACTTTTAATCTTATTAATAATGAATGACATCGAAGAATACAAAATACACAATAATCTCATCTTTGTATTGCATTTTTAAACTGTTAAAGCATATTTACAAATAACAACTTAAATGAATACCTTTAACCTTTCCATTTTTATTAAAAATAATATTTCATCAGTTAGTTTGCTTCTGAAATGGAAAATATCACACAAATATTAAAGAATTATATTTCATTCATTTGAGTTGGTTAAATGCTCCAAAAAGGAGTTCATTTTAAATCTCCACAAGAAATTTTTAGAAGTTTTCTTTTCAAATAAGAAGAATAATAACAAAAATGAGATAGAAAATTGCCTCGATTGTGAGAAGAATCAAGGATTGCATGAAGGAAAGGAATATTAAGAGAAAAAGATTGCCTCGATTCTGAAGAGAAACAATATTTTTAATAAAGAAAAAAAGAAAATCAAAACTCAACAGATTGCAGAATCAGAAAAGTAAAGGGAATTTAAAAAACAAAATAAAACACAGATGTTCAAGACTCTAGACGATCTAAAAGGTAGGCATACATATGAACATAGCTTAATATATTTGTGTTTGGCTCATGTTAATATTGATAATTAGCATTAAAAAATACTTCCGTTGTCGTTGTTGTTGTTGTAGTTGTTCCTGTTTATGTCCTTCAATATTACTAATCATTTTTGTTTTTTTTCGCATCTTTCTCATTCTTGTCCTAACCAAAAATACTTTATTATTAGGAAAGAAAGACGATTCCAAGGATAAGAAAAAGACTACTAGTTCCTATGCTGGAGGTGAAAAGAGTGGTCTCGCAATTGAAAACCCAAACGATATCAATGGCATTATCGAGAAGGCTGAGAAAAATCCATCGAAAGGTGATTCCAGCAAAGACAAAGAAGAAACTTAATGCAAGATTACCCTCTATTAAAATGGGTTCACTATCGATGATGGCCCTTTCAGAGAATACACTGGAGAGGAAAACAAACAATTCATGAAAGAACTCAATCAGCAGTAAGAATGAATATTTTGAATACCAAAGATTAGATTTCGCTTTTTAAACAAAAAGAAGAAAATAATTGAGATAGCAAGGAAATTCAAATGATAAAATATTGATAATGGTTTTGACCCTTTTTATTTGTTTAATTCTAAGGCGAGTTCCAACTGAACTAAGGTCCAAATATCCTAAAGGACTCTCAGTAAGTCTAGATGATAAAAGGTATTTTTGGGAATTATTCATTTTGTTGCTAAATCTTAACCATTTTTAATTTCTAAAAAAAAAACCAGATCAGAGGTTTACAGACCACCTACTCCTCCTTCCTACATAGCCTTCTCTGGATAAGCTGCCTCTTTTAGTTCAGGGCCAGTTGGTTAGGCATTGGAGATAAACTTAGCTAATGGTGAGATTATTGTAAATGAAAACAAACCAAGCACAAATATCTAAATCAGACTCCACAATGGAAAGTAAGTCAAAGTCAGAATCAACACAGAGTCTCATGTCTCCGTTCTCTACAATTATGTCACAAGGTTAGTTATTTTTTTAATACTTTTGGCTGCTAATAAAATATCACTTTAAGCCCATTTTAAAAATATATTTTTTGTTATACAGAATCGCTCCTATTAATGGAAGTTTTGAGCTGATCAGTGGATTCCCTCCAAAGCCTCTCACTAATCAAAACTAAACCATCCAAGAAGCAGATCTCCTTGAATCCAGAGTTACCCAAAAGATTACTGGCTGAATATCCCCTGAAGAAACAAATATCTAAATCAAATATTCATAGTGATTATACATATTTCTCTGATATTTTAACAGCTCTAGTTGTTGCATAATTATGATTGTTGCTTTTGTGATTGTTGCTATTATGCTCTCCTCACACTTCACTTATTTTGATCAGGAGAAAAAGAACATTCATTCATTTCTTTATTTTTTACTTTCATTTCCAATAAATAGCTATCTTCAAAAAAGAAAGAAAGAGATAAATACTGCTTTACATTCAATAAGAGCATACTGGTAGATATTAGCCCTCACTAAGAATTAAAAAGTAACTAGTAAGAAACAAAAAAATATGTGTTTTGAATAATCTTCTTGCTAAGCTAGAGCAAAAAGTAAAAGTGAAATTAATCACAAGAAAATCATCGCAAAAAGGTTTTACACAAAAAATCAATACAATTCAGTAGACTAAAGAGACAAAGAGAGAGATATAACTGATTTGGAATAGCAATTTAGTCTAGTTGAGTTTGGCACAAGGGGTGATATGGAGGTGAAGGTTGGAGGTAAGTACCGTATTGGGAGGAAGATCGGTGCTGGTTCTTTCGGGGAGATTTATTTAGGTAATAATATTGAAATGATTGAGAAATATGAGTAACTGCTATTGAATTCACATTATTGCAAGAAAATTAGCTGGCTAAAATCATTTCAAATTGAGTATTTTGGCCAAAATGTGTTGCCTAAAATAAGATATGCCTTCATTAAATAATAGAAATATTTTCCTTTTGCAATATTCTTTCAATTAACATTTAACAGACAGAATATGCTCGCATTTGATGCAGATGGTTATCATTTATTTATTTGTAAAAATGAAAAGGAACGAACATCGCCACGGAAGAGGAAGTAGCAATCAAGCTTGTAAAATAAAAGCTAATAGGAATTATGCTCTAGCGAAAGAACGTTCTTGATAGTTTTCGATTTGTTTACACTTTGTTTCTGTACAGGAACCTATTAAATCGAAGTTCTAGCAACTGCAATGGGAAAGCAAAATATACAAAATACTACAAGGAGCAGGTAAAAATATTACAAATAGGATTTATTTTCCATTTCCACTGACTAAACATCTTACCTTTACAAGTTGGTATCCCTTAGGTGTATTGGTACGGAAAAGACGGTGATTTTAATATTATGGTTATGGACTTACTAGGTCACTCCTTAGAAGATTTATTTACCACGTGCAATAAGAAATTATCTGTAAAAACGGTCTTAATGCTAGCAGAATAAATCATCTCTAGGATTGAATATGTTCATGCTAAGAATTTCATTTACAGAGACATCAAACCAGATAATTTCCTAATTGGAACAGGCAAAAAAGCAGATCATATTTATTTAATTGATTTCGGTCTTGCGAAGCGATTCAGAGATCCCAAAACAGGATAGCATATTGAATACAAAGATGGGAAATCATTCATTGGAACTGTCAGATATTCCTCTATCAGCTCACATAATGGAATAGGTACAAAGATTGCTTTTGCGAATTGAAAATGAAGCAACCAAAGTTAAAAACAACATCTTTTTTTAGAACAGAGCCGTCGTGATGATTTGGAAGCTATTGGATATGTATTGATATATTTTCTACGAGGATCTCTTCCTTGGCAAGGAGTGAAAGCCGGTGCCAAGAAAGATAAATATGATAAAATTGCAGAGATAAAATGTTCGACTCCTGTTGAGGAACTATGCAAAGGATTCCCAGGTGAGTGACTTATTTTGTTCCCTGAAAAAGAAAATGCATGGAAATAGTCTTTGAATGATAGATTGATTGGTTTGTTATTTCTTTTTGTGTAGATGAGTTCGGATAGTTTATTAAATATGCTAGGAATTTGAAATTCGAGGAGAAACCAGATTACAACTGGATCAAAGCATAATTTAGAAATCTCCTTTATCGTATGGATTACACTATTGATTATATCTTCGATTGGTCGAGATTGAACTCAGTAAAATAGATATTATTCGATTTACAACATTAAAAGCCTTTATTTATTTGTTTTTGTGTTTTCTTTTCCACTCAAGAATAATATGCATAAAATGAAGGAAATTGAACAAGCTTAGTAGTAGCAGCAACAAACTAAGCAATTATCAAGCGATAAATAGCAAGAATCTCAAGACATCCTGAGTCCTATCTTAGGGGAAAAAACTAACTAACCTCTCTAATTGCTGACTAAGCAATCTTCTTCACAACTCAAACCACCTGTAGGAAATAACAGTAATACTAATACGAATTCTACAAATAGTTAAGGCTTATAATATTACAAGAGCTACTCGAATACTCCAACGAATCTAACAGCTACGTAGAAAGCTAAATAAACTATTATGAGCAGTAACAACATCCCTGGAGGAACCCCTAAGTAATAGATTAAACAATAAGTTGCAAGCACAACAAAGCACTCTAGCTTACCTAGGTAGAACCAACCGATGGCAGCACAGACTCCAACAATAAGTACCTTTGCAATGGCAGCGAAGCAGAGTACAACTAATCTAGCTGCTTAGTAGCAACAATACACAGGGAACAATGCAATGTTCTCTAGGGCTCTGCATCAAATCAAGAAAGAAACTGAAGACCAATAAACTTCCCCTTTAAAGAAGCCACCACTAACATCCACATGTAATTTACAAGGACGAAAATATAGTTCATATTGGGTGCTGGGTTAAATTTTATTTTAGTGATGATGATGCAATTCTTAAAATCAAAACTTTTCTGAAAATATTTCTTCTTTTTTGTTTGATTAGTTGGTGGCAATAAACCGAACAAATGATGTGCATAAATATATTTGTCCCTCCATGCAAACAACAATCTGTGAATCTATCCTTAGATTACTTATTGATTATCTGTACCATTTCCCTTTATTTTTAATTTCTTGAAAGATATCATGTGTTTTAATGTTCTTGTTGTTGTTGCTGAAAAACTGAGTACAAAAAATAAGTCTTTGTACACAATTTAAAAATATAAATTATTTGAGTCCACATATTAATAAATCAATGCTGGTCTTGTTAAAAACATAAGTGATTAATGGATAACAAACAACAGCCCATCAACCCCAACTCAAGTGATCTCAAATCAAAAAGTCTAAAAATAGAGTTATTACTTTTTTCCATTTCTTCAACACATAATGCAATTTATGTAGAATTTATTGGTAAAATATATTATTCCAATTCTTATCATAGATGATCTGAATGTATGATGTTTTATGATTCAGCTGCAGCTGTCGATATCTCATCTTCATTAAGTTTATTCTTTTTGTCTTCTTAGGAACTTGATGCACCACCTGCAGCTACCATGGGGATGATAGAGTTTATTATAGCCCCGAATGTACCACCCGCAGTAAAGGAGACTATCCCGAGGAAAATAAACACGAACAGAAGAAGCAAGATGATTATTTGCACTGCTAAAGCGACAGCTAGAAGTGCAGGAGAGATACCTAGTTTCTCCAATGACATGAATGTCTTCTTTTCATTGACGTACTTGAAGGCTTTCTCGAATTCTTCACAGTTCAATGTGAACTCTTAGGATTTCTCTTCAGCTGATATTCTGAGAGCTTTGTTATGCTTTTTTTTGATGAAAGCAAATATTTCATTCACTCGGTGCTTGCTTAACTCCATGCCTGGGGAGGAAAAAAAAGAACAAAAGATAAGGATAAAAAAATATAGAAAACAAGTAATAATCCTACCTAATCTCCTCACAAAAGCCTGGAATTCATCAATAGAAATTGCTCCATTGCTGTCTCCTTCATTATCCACTGCATAAAATACTTCTTTAATACCTGCCTTACCTTCATTTAATTTCTTAACAACTTCTTTCATTTTATCAGATTTATTCAAGACTTCGACAGTATTACCTGCAGCAAATGCTTCCTTAGCTTTGAATAATATTGGCATCTGAGATACTTACAAAAAAGCTCTTTTAATAAGAACAATTTTATTATCATCAATGATATCAAATTTTTTCAGAATGCTGAAGACTTTCTAATGATCACCAGTGAGTATTCCGATAATATCTTCAAGGATCGTCACATCAATCGTGCCTTTCCCAGCGTATTTAATGAGATTCAATAAATCTTTGACTAGATCTGGGTCTGTAATAGACTGCAATGGCCTATCAAGAATAGATTACAGAATCTATGTCATTTTGCTGATCATCTTATCGATGCCCTCGCCTATGTTCTCCCCCGGCCTTTTTGCCATAAAGAAGAACTGAGATAAGTCTGAGTTCTCAAAAGCGATTGGTAGGAAGTTCTAAAAAGAAGAAATGAAATATTAATACAACTGAACTCTTTTTGATTTTATTTTTACAATAAGACAAGTTTTTTTATCAAACTTTTTGGCGTTCTACTTCATCAATGGTGTTTGTTTCCCTGTAATTAAGAAAAACACTTCATAGACCATTTTCGAAATACTCTTATCGGCATCCAACAGAAACTTGTTGCTGATTGCCTCCAGAAGCTTATCAATCGATTCTAAGACTGAGTCTGTATCAATGTTGATTTTCTTAGAACTTTTCAGTGAGCTTAGCATAATTAAAAAGATAATTTTCAGGATCTACAAGAACAGTGTTATTAGTGGATTCCCATTTTATCCAAAGATCTTCTTCAGGAATTCATCGTTTTCGCAGGTCTTGAGCATCTTGTCAAAATCTTGCAGCTGTCCACCATTAGATACTGCATTAATCCCTTCAAAATACAAGTTACTTACAAATTAAATCAACGGATGCACTGTTGTAAGTTTCTTAAGGATTTAGCCATTCAAGAATGTCAGCAATTAGATTGCTTTGGTTTCTAAAGAAGGAAAAGAAGAAGGTCATTAGATCAACATACAAATTAACGAGCAAATCTTAAGTTAACTGCTTACTGTCATGAAAGGTTTTTTAGAGATAATTTTCAAGGTTCTCTACTTTTTGTTGATTATTTGTATTATTGAAGTTGCTGATGAGTTTAATAACTTTCTCGAAAGATGCTGATATCTTGTAGATAGAATTGCTCTCAACCTGATAAAACTTCTTGAATATCTCAGGATCCAATAAACGTGTTGTTTGTTAGATGGAACAAAACAGTTTTCTATGCTATTTTTGATCTTAATTCTACTCTTTCTCAAAATCAATATTTCCCTTTGAATCCTTATTATTGGAAGAATGTTATGGCTTCTTCCCTTTCTTTTGTACCTTGTCAGATCGATTTATAAAAATTTCAGGTAGCAGCAACAACTTATGGATGAACCCAGAGAGGAAATCACATTTTTTGGACAATTCTCTTTTGCTGGAATCCAGTGATTGATTTTATTTTAATTAACTAATATTCTCTTCTATCCGTTCCCATTAAATGTGTGAGATGTTCCTCCACAAGAAAAGTGAGTGCAGGAGCAGAGCTACTTCCTTTGATTTACTGAGAGAAGGGTGAGTGTCAGATTATTTCTTTGTCCCATTATTTTTGCTATCCTCTTCATCTTTCTCATCCTACTTCCATTCATCTTGATTTGTGTTCAGGCAGTTCAGAGTGTGCACTAGCTAGTTATTCGACAAGCATAGCATCAAGTAAATGGCCTAGATGTCCTCTTTACAGGAGAACAGATTCACCTATGATGAAGAACAGACTTTATAAAATTAACTGACCTGTTGGTTGGAGAAAAGGAAACAATCAAAATTATGGCAAAAATATGAGCAACAAGTCAATCAAGAAGATATTATTCTCTCTCTTTTTGATTTTTACTGTGGTTGGATTGATGTACTTCTCGAACTCTTCTTTTTTGAGTTTAATATTGCATTTCTCTGGCTTGAGCAATGCTAGGAACTGTAAAACTTTCAGTACATTCCCATTTTCCTACTCTCCTTTCATGCCAAAGATTGAGTCAAAGGCTTGTTAATATTTCATTTTCTACTCTTTTCCCTCTGATTTTTCAAATAAGAAGCTCCAATCGTTGAAGAGGATCTTCTACAACAGAGTGAACAGTATTTTTTCGCCGACTTTATCTGAAATATTAAAGACTTTCGAGGACATGTTACCTTCCTACTGTTGTTCCGAATACTTTCTCTGATGAGTCAGTTCCTTTGAGATCTCCCAGAGATAATTTTGTGCTTTATCGAGGGCTTCCTACTTGTCCGTTGAGAGATTTGTGAAATCAAAGAAATTTATCTCATAACTGTTGTTCGAACTTCTATGCATCTAACTCTAAGGAAGAAGAATGAATTTGGTGAAATCTACACCTAAATTTACTTTTTTATATTTTACCTTTTCAAATGATCTGAGGAACTTCTTGAATATCTCTGAGACCTTCTTCAGCTTAGTTCCTGTAGCCTACTTGTCACATTTCTAAAACATCTCAGAGAAATCTATCAGTTGAGAATGAAGATTCATATCCCCACGATAAGCCCAAATGCAGTTCTTCAAAGCCCTAAGAAATTTATCAAAGGAGAATATTGAAAAAAAAGCACAATTGAATAATGAATGTTTCAAATTATTTTAATCAAGAGAATCTCTTTTGAAGGTTAGGAAAAGCAAATACATTTGGTGATATTTTGTACCTTTGATTTTCAGGAGATAAAGCAGCTTTCTTGATGAGGTTGTCGATGTTTGTGTTTAGATCAACACTCTTCTCCATGGCAAGGTTGATAAATGAATAAAGTAATTTCTCCTACACATTTGACTGCTCAATCGCAGTTGAAAATACAGTTGGGAGGGAAGGCACCAGCAGGCTGAGTATTTCCGCAAGGGCTTTTTTATTACTAGTGAAATATACTGAGCATGCCACGACTGCTTACTGCAAATTACTCATTGTAAATTAGCCTCTGTCTGTCAGAACTAACCCATTCAGGATTAAAGCGCCTTAGAAGAACTCCACATCAGAGGAGTAGCTTTGCATGAAAGGCTCATTATAGTTCAAGACAGAGTAATTTTCCTTATTCACGTCGACGAGAAATTGGAAGCTCACCTACTCAGCTGCTTCTGTAAAGCTATCGATCCACTCAAATACATCGGCATACGTTTTCCCAGAATAGTTATCAATAGTGTTATCTTAATCTTTTCTGTAGTAAAATGATCTTTTCAAGTGGTGTTCCATCTCGGCTGAATCGCTGAGGTGCAGGAGTATTTAGTCTTAATCGTAGCTAAATAGAAAGAAAAAGTTGAGTAGTAAGAATGATTAATAATCTTGAAAGTATCCGATTTTTCTTACGTAGTCCTGACGTAGTCTTAGAAATAATCAACTAAAATTGCCGTCTATTTATTTATTAGTTCTTTTATCACATCTTACAACTTGGTGGTGAGGAACAAGCCAACAAAATGGTGTTGACTGTTATTATCTTGTAAGGACATGATACAATCGATAAAATAATCCATTTTCAGCTTTTACTTGGTTTCTTCAATGAATTTCTGTATTTTTTTCTCATCCACTTTATCCTTTCCTTGTGCATTTAGATTAGATAATTCCTGCTAAACCTCCTTGCATAGTTTTATGATGACATTATCTGTGTATTATTAGTCAAAAATGCTCTTTGAAGTTTTTCCAGAGAGAATGTCATCTGTTTTTAAGATGAACCCCACCGAGAGACCCTATGATGAATCGGATCAACAAAAATAAACCTCAATTATCACTAAAATTCCTTTAATTATTCTTACAAGAAGTGGGAAGAGTCTATGTTTGGGGAAGAAGTCCATCATGTCGTCAAAATAATAGAATTTCTCAAGAGAACTTAGAATTTATTCAATAGCAAAAGAAACTTATTTGTAGTGATCTTTGTCTCTTTCTGTGAATCCATAGAAACTAGTGTAAGCATCTCTTAGCTAGGATATAGTGCTCAGGACAACGAGCTACATCATGCTACTTGTCCGCAATGTTTGATTGCAATAGTTGTTGCTTTTTTGTTTTTCTTCTTCTGCTTCATTATACTGCTCTCGTCTTGGATCCTTGTAAAAACATGCATCGATAGTCTTGAAAACTGTATCTAACAATTAATAAACTTGAAATTTTTCTTGGCTATTGTCTCCTAATCTGATTTGAAAATGCACAAAAAAGGTTATTTTGTCTCTCCAAACAAAAAGAATTGTCAAATAAAAATAATTAATTGCTCGAATTATTTCTTTCGGGAATAAATTATTTTTTACAATTCATTTGTTGCTGATTAGAATGCGTTATCTAGAATTGTATTATTAAGGAAATCTTGTTCTGTTGAATCTTCGTTATCTTCTATTTCCTCTCCTTGCTTGTTTTCAGCAGATTTGTCCTTCTTTAAGTGGTTTTATTAGAAAATCAAAAGCATTATGATGATCTTCTATGGAAAGCCTATTTCCTTTGCTGTGACCATCAATCTGTTGAAGAAATGAAATGAAAATTATACATAATATCTCTAAGATTTTATCCTTTTTATGCAGGATTATTTTCTTTTTTTTACGAATCTGCATCTGTGTCTAGTGCAAAATTGAGAATCGCATTCATTTTTCTCTTGTAGTAATCAGTCGTAAGTTTTATTTCTTTTTTGGCACCTTCTTCCTGCTCTTAAACTGTCTTTGTCTAGATCTCATTCTTATCTTTGATTAAGTTTTCTTCTTTTAATTTTTGATCTATTTCTTCTTGATTATTGATATTATTGAGTTAACGAAATGGGTTGTGTGTATCTTTGTTATCCTATTACTCAGAATTGTAGTTCTTGGATTTATTTATTTTGATTGTGGCTGCTAGCATCTAGAATTCTAAGTCCACCAGCAATTACTTTACTACCAAGGGATTTGCACGCATGTTTATCACATACACAAGGACAATAAATGGGTTCATGAAAGGTTCCTCCGCGTTGTTGGTTAAAAAGAAATTCTCAGCTAACAGCTGCCAAGCTTCGAAATCGCCGAGCATGAGTAAGGTCCAAAACGGACTCATTTAAGTGGCTTTAGTAAATTTGTAGATCGCATAGGGTATGGTGCTGCTTTTTTTTATATCTTCTTTCGCCTTAGTAGAGATTTCTATTTTTGGAGCATATTTTTAGCTGAGTTTAGAGTAGATTTGTTTGAAGAATTCCGTTGTGATGAAAGTTGATTTCCTGCAGGCAAGAAGCCTAATTGGAGAACAGGGAAAAATAATGGAAGTTAATTACTGTAAATAGAAATCAAATTAATTACCCGCAAAGCCCTTGTATTAGATGAAGATATGAAATGTCATTTGTATTGACAGCTTGAGTAATTGTGTAGTTTGTCTTTGCTTTTGAGTCGTCTTTTATGTATGCCTCAAGAGAAATATTGACAGGATATTGCAAGGGAGGTATCTGAGATCTATATTTCGACAAGAGAGCAAATTCCCCCTTTGATAGAATATAAGCAAGCGTCGCCCACAATGCGGAGACTTTCGATCTCTTGATGAGTTTATTGGTTTTCACGAAATTATCTAATTTTATCTTATTTGATCCTATTTCTTCAAATGAAGTCAGCAGGGAGTCTATAGCTACTAACTACATCAGTCCATCAATCTTAAACGACAAAGGCAACTTTAGAAACTTGGAAAACTACTTCTAATCACAAAGATCATAATCCAAGAACATTATGCGGATCAAGGAAATCAACTCATTGATATTCACTTGTAGTTGACCTAGGAAATGTCCAATCGATGAATTGTTTCTAAGCTATTAGAAGATTAGCTAGCGTTGATTAGAATTTTTAGCCTACTGTAATGCAGCCATGCTGGAGATTAACTCAACTAAATTCAAAGAAATCCCTGACTCCTTCGCAAAAAACGAAGTATTTATGCTTTTTCCAGCTGACAGCCTAATATATTATTCTACTGTTTTTTCAGAAATTACTATGCTATTTTCAATGTATCTCAAAGGTTGGTGTTCTTCAGACTTTAGTTGTTTTAAGTAGTCCAATTAACGGAATAGTTTGATGAAGACATGAGAGCAGACGAGAGTATCTTCTTAGAAGTATACGTGAATTGAGTCAAAGAATTCTTATTTCAGCTACATTAAAGAGCTTAGTAGCTACTCCACTGTCAAAGGTTTACTTTTTTAGTCATTTTGAAGTTTGAGCAGGATGTCATTGGAACGCCCACTAAAGTAGACCAACAGACAACTCATAAGCAAGAGCGTATCTTATTTGGTGTCGATCAAGAATTGAAGAAAGACTTCTAAACGAATTGTTTCATTATCGATTGATATGATTTAAAGTGCTTTCTGCAGTCCACAGGATAATTTCTGTAAGGAAAAATGCAAAATATTGATGAAATTACTAATTTGTAAATTTATTTGTGTGTTACATTGAAACTTTCGAATTCACTAGAGACGTTATCTTTTTAAACAGTAGGGTTTAAGAAGCTGACAATATCTTCTTTTTAAGTTCCAACGATACCAAAACGGAAATCAATTAGAGAGATGATTGACTTAGGGATAGATCCTAGAAACAGCTGGAAAACGATCAAGAAATCATGATAAGAAAGTTCAAAGTTCTCAGAATAGAGAATCTTTTAAAGTAAGGAAATAGGAATAGCATCTAAAAACAGTGTCTTGTTCAGATTTGTGATGTTCACTTTTCGAAGCTCAAGTTTCTCAGAAATTTCTGATGCTTTTTCTGTGAACAACGAGATGCCACTCTCATTCATTTCTGAGTCTATCTCATTAAGATTAAGTTTTTTCAGGGAATTTAACAGTTTTTCTTAAGAACTTGAAGTCAAAAGGGATATTAAAAGCTCTAGTTAATTATACTAGATGTTTAAGATTTCAGAAAGATCTTAAATGGAATCTCTCACGATGGTGCTTGCATTAGGGTCTTCAATTACAGAAATGTTTCTTAATCCCACAAGTTTCTTCATGAATTGAAAATCAGACAGCTCCAGAATGGCTTTTGGATTCTTGTTAAAAGCGTTGAAATCTGCCATCATAGCGTTTGGTGTGAGGTGTCCTTTGTGATCGATTTGGAATAGTTTCTTAAAATGGATTGGTAGGTTGGTTTTGATTTTGTTTCTTGGCTCGCTCGTTGTTTGGTCACTAAAAAACTGGCTAGGATTTTAGATAGAACTGTACTCTAACTCTCCTCTCATAAAGAGCATAACACAAACCAAATCTCTGATCTTAACATCCTTGAAGCCCTAGGGAAGATCTGATATCGTATTGAAGAAGAAGATACTACCATAAAGTTCGCTAGGGTCAGTGGATGTATAAAGGGTGTAAAGTCCCTTCAAAATAGGGATTTTATTTTCTTATATCTTTTTAAAATTAATCCAAATGAATACAGTAAATAATGCTAAACACAAATGTATCTCTTACTTTATTAAGCTTCACGACAAAGTTAAAGAAAGTCGAAGTGTCCTTGACGTTCTTGTGCTTGAAAATTGTGTGTATTAGACCAAGAATAACATCTTATTTGATTTTCAGTTAAAAGGAGATTTTCTCAAGAACAAATGATCCCTTGACTTCAGATTAAATGTCCTTAGCCTAAAACATCCCTTTGAATTTCGTGAAGATAAGAATCAAAAGAGGTCTAAATACCTCTCTTTAGATTCCGAGTTCTCTACATACTCTTTCAATCTTTGCAACATCAGAACTGAAGTCATTAATAAAGATCTCAAGTAGATTCAAGAGGTTCTAAAATAACTGAATTTTATCCTTTTCAGCTTTACTACCAGATTTTTCTGTTTATTCTTAGCTTATTAGTAGTGAACTTAAAAATTCACATTGCTTTTTTAAAGCAAATTAATCATGGAACTTCTCCTCAGCGATCTTCAAGAATGATCCAAAATCTCTCAGCAGTTCAAAACTGAAATTTGAGGTTGACCCTCTGAAGAAGCTCAATAGCACTGTGACACCAGAGGATAAGTAATTATTCTTGTTTTCCTTGAGTTAAGAAGGAGTCTTTTCTACATTCTTGCAATCTTTTTTGTCTTTCTTATCTTTTGTGATTTCTTTGGCTATGGAATCTAATTTACCAAAGTTTTTTTTGGTGATTTCTTTGGCTTTGGATTATAATTAACCTAAGGTTTATTCGATCTTCAATTTATGAGCTAAAAAACAAGTGAATAGGTAAAGGGAGATTATTTTATGGCACAATAATTCTAAATATCATAATTGAAAATTTTCCCTTTTCCCATTTCTCTTACCATCTGCTTCTTTGATTTTATCAGGGAGCTCGATTTTCTCTTTTAGAATTGCTGTGTGGGCTTTGGATGACTCATTAAATTCATGGAGGTATTATTTTGATTATTAGATAATCTTGTTAGCATGAGAGTCTAGGTTCTTCTCTGTTTCATCTATTTTTTACTATTCCAACAGATTATCTGAGATATCGTTGATGATCTTAGTATATTTTTCATCCTAAACTTCCACAACTTTTTAGGCTTTTTATATTTTTTCCTCACATTTCAGTTTGGATTGGGCCATCTACTATTAACTGTTATTGTTTTTGTATTTATCATTCACAACTTCATATTCTTTTTCAAAATCTTTCAAATCGTTCTGAAGTCCAATTATTTTTTGTTTTTTTTCATTAATTTCTGCCAAAAGATTTTTAATTCCTTCATTTTATACTATCTCCTCCTCTTTTACAAACCAAAAACAACATTAAACGCATATCTATTCAGCCAATAATCCATATGTGTTTCCAATTCTCACATTCTTAAAAAATATCCTTCCTTACCTAGTTGCGGTACATGAATTAATAACCCTTCCTGAAGCACTTGAGTTTAATTATTTTAATAAATCCCAAAGTTTTCTTGTTATTATTCTTTTTCGTGTTCTTCCTCAAGTAGCTTTTGGTTTTCATCATCATTTTCGTGATTTTCTATCTTTCGAATACTAATCTATTGTAAATTTGATTTACTCTAAGAATTTTGCTATTTCTTTTTCTTTTTCTTTTCAATATGTTCTCTTTTTTTTTTAATATTTTGTTCATAGGCTTAGTTCAATGATTAGAAAGTTTTGATTTAGTGTTAAATCTCAGCTATTTTTTATGATATTTCATCGAGAGACTAATTGAGATCTTAATTTGTAACCTAAAAATAAGTTTTTTTCCAAGTATCAAAATGTCATGTATTGATTAATGAATTTAAAAAGTAAATTATTTATCAAAATAATATTTTTCTTTTTGCTTTACATCATTAGTTATCTTCTCCAGTTCCTTTTTATTTAAGTTGAGAATATTCAGCTATTCTTTCTATTGATTTTTAAGTTCATTATATTTTTCTATGGAATCCTATTTTTTTCTGTCATATTCATTATTCTTTTCGATCATGTTAGCTTGAGTCTACGCAATTAATTCCTCAACCAGCTTTTTTATCTATTCTTTATCTAATTTTTCAATATCTTGTAGTTTATCCTTCTTGAGTTGCGTCTCAAAGGATTTTAAATAATGTTTGAGATAATTGAAATTTTTTTCATTATTATCTTTAAGGATTTCTTCTTGATCCTCATCTTTTTGAAGCTTCTCTTTCATTTCAGTGATTTCATGATTTATTTGGTTTAAGCTAATGTTCAGATTCTCTATAATTTCTTCACACTTCTCAACTGAAGGTATCAATTCAATATCTTTACTATCTAAAATCTGGAATTCAAATTTAGTCTCCAAAAATTCAAAAGAGCTAATTAATCTTAAGATTGATTTCTTCAGTGTTGCGTTCAATGAATTTCCTTGACTTTTAAAAGATTAGACTACACTTTCAATTATATTAAGAATATCAATTATTTCAATTCTTGTCCTACCCCTCACTTCTTCTTACACTCCTGAGTTTGAGAGGAGACTCTCGAAAGTATTCATCATTTCCTTGTAGATAAATTATCCTTCATTCTAAAATACAGAATAGCCAAGTTTGAAAATATCTTGGAATCGATGCACTTCATTTAAGCTATCAAATCCTGGCAGATGACTAGCATTCTCGACTAGATCCAATATTTGATCAAGAATCACCTGTTTGATATTTCATTGTAACTTTAGTTTCTTAAAAGCATTATTGAATTGTAGTTTCTTACTTTTGAATTTCCTGTGCAGATGCTCCTGTAGATTTGAATGATCGAGAAGATTATTTTTTTATAAGCGATAGTGACAGCTTGCTCAGAGCTCATATCAACTTGATGTAAGTTCTTTTGACAACCATTGTTCAGTGCAATTTTCTCGGCTTTTTAAATTGCTATTTGCAGTTTCTCGTTTAAAATTTCATCCTTATCCTTTGTCATAAAGTTGGAAGTTAGTTTTTACTTTTTTAGTTTTATTTCTGTATGAGCTATCTTTGCAGGCTCATCCTTGCTTTTAATAACAGTTTTTATATTTTTATTCCAGACTGTTATGATATTTGCCAGGGCTACACAAAAGACATTTGTAATATGATCTTAGTAGTTACCTTTAAAATCATCTTATGGGAACGCTATCTCCCAGACAAAATCGAAAACAGGACCTTTTAGATTTAAGAACCCAAGAGAGCTCAACAGTTATTATTTCGTTAGCTTCTTTTCAAATGCATATACCATGGAGTTGATAAATGAGCCGATTGTGACTTTAAGATCACTTTTCTGTTCTTTCAAGAGACACCACATAAGTGCTATAATATCCTCTCTAATATTTTTGTCGATTGAACTTACCTAGGAGAAAAAAAGAGTTAGGATTAAGAGGTGTATAACAAATCAACAATACCTGCTAGAAAATGATATCTTTAGCATTTTTTTCTAGCTTTTCAGCTAACATGACTGCATACGCTTAAGGATCTTCAGATATTTTAGATAACTCCTTTCCAAGTTTGGATATTGAACTAGGATCTCTGATCATGATTTCTAGGTTATTTTGAATATCTTCGTTCAAGGAAGCGTCAATGATGCCCAGTCTTGCAGCTTCAGATGTGATTGTCTTGATTTGATCGGTTGGAATGATGTCAGCGACTTTATCTTTAATATCCATTTTAACGAGAAGATCAGTGAGTTTAGCTTCAGCAAAGCTTTGAATGAAGTCAGAGAGGATCTTATATCCATTTTAGGACACTTCATAGAACTCCCTACAGTCAACACATGAAATAAAAAGTGAAATTAAATTCTTTAATTATGCATTACTTGTATTTTTTGCTAATGAGAGTCACAAATGTCGCAGCAGATGTTGCATAAGGCAAGAAAGCATTCGGATTGATGATCGCACTCAACATCAGCCAGATAATAACTAGCGAAAGATACACTGCAGTTGTGTACAGAGTAATTAGCACAATGATCCACATAACAGAAGTCAGGAACTTTCTAAACCTACCCACTAATTTATACTCCGTGAAGTACTTTGTCTGAGGGAAATCCATTGAATGATAATAGTAAATCAAATCCCAAATGGAAAGTGCCCAAAATGCAAGAGTCATAATTGTAATTCCAATAACAATTCCGTTATCTGAAATCAGCTTCGCAGGGATCGCTGAAGGATAATACAATAGCTCTTGAATGGTGATGGTTCTGAGAGGTGGTAACAGTGAATAAGATGCCTCCTGAATCCTAACGAAAATAACCAATGTCAGCAAAGGTAACCCAAGGATTATCATTGCCGCCATATGGGCTATGACAGTAAGTAAATCGAAGAATGGCCAGCCTGTCGGGATTTGGAGTTCACGCTCAGATTATTTGACATCTTCCTAGTCGTTTATTTAGTTAAACAAAAAGCTGTCTTAGGATAGTAGGATATTGAAATTATTCTCGATTCTCTTTCGTTCGATGAAGTATTTCTTCTTTTCTTTGGCAATCTCAAATTTTTCATCTCTTTCAACCCATTATTAAGGCAAATACTCAGAATCAACACCATACTCTCTCTTCATTTGCCCTTCATTTAATTGTTGTTTTTGTAAATGATTCAGAGAACAAAAGTCCTAATTAAAGCAAGGGAAAAAATCAAGATTATTTTTAGTTTTAATAGATATTCGAGTATCTACTTAATATGCGGCATCTAGATCATGAACAATAATTTGATCTGTTTCAAATTTCGTAAGATTGCAGCAAGAAGTGATGAACAAATCCAGCGATGTTTTCTCTGGCTAATCTACAACTGAAGGCATATTATTCTTGGCTATATTAAGTTTGATCCTTGTGAAGATCTGAGTTTATGCATTTTCTCTTTCGACGATTTTGAACCCTCTCATATTCAATAGTTTAATATTATCTTCATCGTCTAATTTTCTCTCTAAATATTCATTTAAATAGCAAAATTTCTCATAAAGCTGCTTCATGTCTTTTCCTTAGATGGAGTCCTTTTCAAGGTTATGCAATTCTTCATCGGAACCCACGATGTCTTTGAGTTTCTTCATTTGGAATAGTTAGTCATAAAACTTATCGATGGAGTTTTATTACGATTTCTAAAACAGCAACACAATGTAGTCGATGAAAGCACTCAGCGGCGGGGACGTATAGACCAGGGTTTTGAACACCATTAAAATACCTGTGGGTGTGTATTTCGGGACATATTCTGCTTTTTCATTATCCATATCATCTTCCTCTTCTGCTTTCTTATCTAATTCCTCCATTTTATGCTATTGAACAAATCATGAAGGTTAATACATAATCAAGCTTTTTTAGTTGATTTTTTACCATATATTGTTGAAATAATTCTCTCTTTTGATTGTCTAAATTCTACTCATCGATCTCTCCCCCACAGCCTTTCTCAAAAGTGGAATATTTACTAACATTGGAAATGTGGTTCAGCACCCATCTGTAGGTGTAGTTGATAGCAAATACAAGTCCAATCTCGAAGACAATCCCCATAATCCCTGCTAAGACGCAACTGACGATGATGGCAGCGAGTAAGTTGTCTATGGAAGGTTGTGAAAAGATATTAAAATTAAGGATATTTTCTATTTTTTTTACCGTTTGAGCTAAGGTTATAGTTATTGACTTCGAGCACGTTGAACTGATCTTTGGTGACCCCAAACCATTTTTCTTCAGTCTAGCTCTCTGGGTTTGACTCTCTGAATCCTGTGAGCTTCTGTGAGGGATCGAATTTCTAAGGTGGATAATCTTAACTCCCCTGCCATGCATTGGAGATTAAGGCAACTTAAGGAGCAGACTAACTCAGCATAAAGTTTTAGATCAACTCTTCAGTTTAGTAAATGCGTTATAAGTTAATTGACGGAATATATGGGCAGAATCCAGGTGCAATAGTCAATGAATTCGTGTATTTTTAAGTGATCATCAATGTGATCGTCAACGTACCCAACCACCAGGGTTTCATGTATGAATAAGCTGGGTTATAACTCATCTACAAATTTAAAATTAAAAACAGGGTAATTCTCGAAATATTTGAAGAGTGAAAAACATTTGAAATGTCTTACTTAAATCTGCTGGAATGTGTCTGAGTGTGTGAATTTCGATCCAATCATGTACAAGAATATTGGATCATAAACTTTAGGATTCTAAGCTTTTTTTGTTGAATTGAGAAGGTTGTTTTGAGATTAAGTTGAGAGATCTATGTGGGATTGAATGTTATCTGCAGCAGTTCCACCCATTTTGATTTTATTGAAAAGAATTTGATTCCCAGCAATATCGTTTTCACTTGGGAATGCTCCTTTCGTACTGATTTTGTTGATATAAATATTGCCAAAGGAGTTCTCTGCATACAAAGTCTACGCTGGAGAAGCACCTCCAACGTTAACTTCTGTTTTCATGCACCGATTTTCCAGCAAGTTTTCGATGGATGAAGCAGCGCCATAGGGATAAACTAAAAATAAAAAATTATGTGAGATAATAAATCACTGGAATAGTCTGATCGAAAAAGAGTTTACCTGGCTTGCAAGTGGGGTTTAAAGCTGTGTAGTATCCCTGAAAAGTACTGAGAGTTAAGGCTGAATTTGTTGAAGTCAAGATTGAGCTGGCAGCCAGACAGATGTATGGATCAAATTGATAGGAAGTAAGAGCAATGCTGTTCGTGGACTGAACTGCAATGTCACCTTCTCTCGTAATGATAGAAGCAGTGGTAAAGGTGAAGTTTGGTATTTCAATATGACCCAATGAACTCAGATAAGTAAATACTGTCTGAAAAGCAAAGAAATGAAAAAAAATTAATATCAATTTTTAAATGATTGTAAATCTCCTCCATTAGAAGAAAAGGCAATCAAAAATAAATAATATTTACAGCTGTGAGTTCTGGTGCGTTCATTTAGATATTATACCCTTTAATGTCCATGGAAGAAGCCAGGAAATTACTCGAATTTATGACAATGTTGCATTGTTGGGTGTCTCCACAATCAATATTAAAAACAGTGAAAGTAGTTGGCTTGTAAAGATACATCGCTATCTCACAGGAATCATGATTGAATTTATTCATAAACTCAAAGGTCTTCACAAATCCACTCTCGGTCTTAAGAAAAAATAATTCAATATTAGAAAAAGGAATCCCCAGCTAATTCATTTATATTTAGTCTTCTTGTTTTTTAATCCAATATTTTGTGTTTCTTAACATCTTCCTATGAGATCTAGGGAGTTAGAAACAAACAAATAATAATAATCGGATCTTTTGTGATTTTTAATTCCAACTAAACTCCCAACCAAGGAAACTAAATGTAACTAACTTACATTAACAGGGTGGATAAAAAGAACCCTCAACAATTAATTGCAAATATTTTTTTTAATTTTTGATTCCTACCCACCCAATTAAGCACATCTAGTGTAATCAAGAAAAATCTTAAAGTTACTTCGGCAAAAGAGCTGTCTTTAGACTATGCTGGGGCATTAGGATATACGAATTGCAGGAAAGCATATTCGTCCGACTCAAGAGATGAAGGAATAGGTTTGATGCCAAGGAAATTAGTGTCAAGGTTCAAAGAAGATATCATCGAGTAGTCGTAGATGAATAAGGAACAACTGTTGATGACTAAATTAATCGATTCATTATTTTTAAATATCCTTGTTCCCCTCTCGAATCCAAACCCGTAATATGCTGTCAATATCAGTGCAAGGATTGTACTTGTCAAGGATAATAAAATGAAGATTCTTAAGGATTATCTCCTATACATATTGCCTTTTAATAGAAAATTGCAGGAAACTCCATAGTCGCTTTGGTTCTAGAGTCCCTTGCGTTTAAATTCCTCTTAGACCTCCTTCTTTTACTCTTGCGTAGTTTTTTTTCTTTAGGTCTATCTTGTTTTCTTGTCTTTGTCTTTTTACTGAGTTGTTTCTTTTTCTTTTTGTTCCAAGCCATTTTCAGTTATTGGTGTTTGTTTGAAACTCTTTATCTCTTCCTCTTTGGGTTCATGTACTTTCACTTTCTTATTATTATATATCTTTTTTGAATATTATTTACTATTACTTTATTTGAGTATTTTTTCATCTAGCTTTTTTGGATCTTATTTACCATCATTAATTTATTTGAGTTTTTTTTCATCGAAAATTTTTGGATCGTATTTATCTTTTTTTTCTTACTCTTCACTTTCCTTATGATTTTCTGAGTTTTTTCTGTTTAGTCCTATTTCTGGCATCACTGTTTCAAAAGCTGGTTTCTCATTGTCAATACCTGGAATCTTTACTAATTCAAGGTTTAAACAATTGTTGTTTGCAACTCCTTTTAGACTTTAAGAGGAAGAATCTTCATGATTGAGCAGATTATTCTTCTCGCTAACTTGAAAGTCATTCTAAGAAGTCAACAATTAAAATTAACAAACAATAAGGCAATCATCATTTAAAACACAATTAATTATTTTTTCTTTAAATAGCATAACTGCTTCAAATAGCAATAGTTACAATGACAAAATAACAAAAAGATTAAGATATTATTACCCCAATTCTCAAGATGCTTTTCTGTGAGTCTATGTTTGGCTCTTGGATGTTTAGTTTTTTCTTATTTGATTCTTTTCGAGTTGGCTGCATTTGCTATGCTTCAATATCCTTCATTTCTAAAGATAATATTTGTCTGTGTTTTTATTTAAATGTCTGTGAATTCAGATCTACCCCACTCTTAACGTGTATTTAAATCTTCATCTAAAGTAGACATAGGATAAGTTGATGTCTTTTAAATTTAATTGTTATCCTTCTGGGGGATGTTTAAATCCTCAGAAAAAGCTTTTTGATTTTAGAACTTAAGTAGACATAGGGAATAAGTGAATTTCATTTAAATTTGATTGTTATCCTTCTGGGGGATGTTTAAATCCTCAGAAAAAGCCTCTCGATTTGGATTGTTTATGATTATCCCCATTAAGCTAATTATCCCAATAATAATTTAAATCTAACTTCATAAAATCATTGCAGGAATGCTATGATCTCCTGGCCACTGAATTTTGAACATGAACAATAACAATAAGCAAGTAAATAGGGAAATCCCCTAGATCTCTGAATTAAAAAATAAATAGCAAAATTATTTAAAATAAAAAAAGAGATGCTTGAAAGAATAATTGACTTTTGTTTATTTAAAAGCATAAAACAATATCTAATACATTAGTTTATTTTTCTTCTTCAAGGATTTCAAAAGAATTAGTTTTTAGAGTTTATAATCTCCTCAAAATTAGTAAATTGCCATCACACTTAGCGGTTAAAATCCTCACATTTTTTCATTCTTTGGGTAACTCCTTTCCCAATTTATCTCAGTCCAAGAGCCCCTCTCAACCTCCTATTTCTTAATCAAACAATAACCCCCTCCCCTTAAGCATTGCTACTATCATCGATTGTGGTATCCTTGCTGCTAGGAGAAATCATCCAAATTCATGCTTGTTTTATCATCGATTGTTTTTACCTATCCTCAAACCGTAACCGTGTTTATCCTAAAAAAGGAAATCAACAATTTTTTAAACTTCTCTTTTCTTTAAAGAATTATTAAAATGAACTACGATTATCCTTTTATCCCTCAGTAACAACCAAGAAAATGTTCCAACTTCCTCCCTTTACTTTCAGCATAATCTTATGAGTTATTTGAGGGAAAGAATTAATTTTTATTTCTCAAGTATCATATAAATTTTAGATTAAAGCAAGTTTAACCAAACGGTATTAAATTAATCAAATTCACCAAAATCTATTCAATCTCAAAATCCTGTCAAGTTCATATTCCCCCTAGAAAAAATACCAGTGTTTTCTTTTGTAATAAATATTTTTGACTAAGAACACTATTACTTTTTATCCTTAATTTTTAATGTGATTTTCATTTCAGGAAACAGCTTAAGGGATATTTTTTCCTAAATCCAATCAGGATACAAAGGAAAAGGAAAGCCAGTGCAGGTCCCAGTCGATAAACCGCGGTGGGACCCTCCTTATCTTTAGCTTGATTGTAGTACCCGAATAATACTATCATTTTTATCTTTTCATTAAATACAATCTTACCTTAACTATTTAATTTACCAGAAAATGTTTTTCATTTTTAGATCCAAATTTATAAGTATTTTGATCAAAATATCTGACTTCAAAAGTAATCCATACATCTTTTTTAGAATTTTGTATATTAAAACTCTCGAATACATATTAGATGGCTGAAACAAATCCAATTGTCATTCATACTTTGATAATCAATAAATTTAATATAATTCAAAAAACAACTATCAAATAAATAAAATATTGGGGAGTAATAAAATTAAACCATAATAATAGACACTCAGATTGTCTATTTGTTTTAGTGCAATTTATTTTGGGTCATTTTTAATAAGAAATAATCTAATCTTTGCTGGTGAGGATTTTGGAGAGTAATTGGTTACGAATATTGTTTCAATGTCTATTCATTTTGCTTCATTATGGATAAAAAATACTAATTTTTTCTTAAGGAGTAAAATAAAGAGAGACTATTTTAGTTTAGTTAATAATAATTCAGCCATAATTGTAAATAGATAGTTAAGTAAACTTTTTTTTTAATGCATTTAACAATTTAAGGCTATTTACATTAAATATCTAGGTGCACATATATCTTCTAGAAAAATACAACAGAATTGATCATATTTTGGGGTTCTTAACCAAAATGTGAGACAAATATCTTAATTTCATGCTCAATTGTCATTTATTTACAAGACGTTCAGCTATTTTGCCAGGCATTGAGAAAAAAAATGAAATAAGTGTTATAAATAAATGAATGATACATTGAACAGCAAATTATAGATAGCAAAAAATCACAAGAAACAATGGTCTAGACAGAAATAAAGGTGCATAATAGTAGAATAAGATTATAGATTCTTCTTTTTGTAGCTTTTATTGATTCCATGACTGGTATTTTTAAGATTACAGAGATAAATCTTAAAGGCAAAGAAGAGTTTATAGAAGAAAACGCAAGAAATAGGAAGACTTGGAAAATCTAAGATTATGTAAGTAGGATTAGGGTAAGATCAAGAGAACAAAAGATGATCCTTTTGCCATGATGTTTTATTATGTTAGAGCGCAATGATAAAAGTTAACTTAATAGCAAGAAATAAATGATCATCATCCTAAAGATTTTCGCTCGAAATGACTTTCATAGGAGAAACATGAATGCGAAACTATTACTCCATTTTCTCAACCTTAAAATAGAAATCTACTCAAGATTACTAGGATCATCACAGTTAAATCCACTTTTTCACTAAAAATCTAATTTGTGTCTTTGGTGTAAATCTCCTTTTCCATTCGAGACCTTGAATCACAGTTTCTCTTGAAAACACATAATAAAAAATCACTTAAGTGATAGTGGATTATGTTATGTTTAATGGTATTAGTTCAGAAGGTAGAGCAAATTAGATGACTATTAGAATCTTCACAAATAAAATACTTAATCATTAGAATAAACCTTCATTTCGATCAGATATTTACAATAGACCTTCATGGGAATACTATTTGTTATGATCATATGTTTGAATTGTGATATCAACAAGCAAATTGATCATGAATAATTCAATTTTGTATTATTTTCGTTCCCTCGGATTTTGAAGAAACTACAGTCGAGGCATCTCTTGTGAATTGTGCAAAAGTACATGCTTGTTGGAGGCAAGATAGAGAATTGGGTGATCATCCTGGAAGACCAATAAAACGAGTTTTTTTATGCTGTGTTGATTTTCAAGGTGACTGTAAATAATATAATTAATGACGTAATGCACTTTTAAAATTTTACAACTGATCGAGAACAGTGAAAGGAGACAGATATTGCAGATTTCTAAGAGAGTTTAATTATTTCTTTTAAAACGATGGCGTAAATATGATAATATGTAAACTTAAAGCTTTGGAGGTTTTGTTGAAAATACAACGGCCACTACTGTGGAGGGAAGACAAATATTCAATTAGTTTAGCATATGTACTATTACAACTAATAGGATGTGACATTCCAACCTTAACTTAGAATACTAAAGCTTATGTGTGCTCGTTCATCTCAATCGCGGATATAAAAGTGGATGGGTTAAGGGATATTGATTACCTCATGCAAGGTAAAAAATATTTAGAAAACCAGAGATATGCGATAGCTGTGTATTATTTTAGTAAGGTAATCGAGCTGAATGCTAACTATCTGAGTGCATATTACTATAAATATATAGCTCTTAAAGAATTAGGGGAACTATAGAGAAGCTCGATAGATGCGCTAGAACTATTGAGGATATAAAGAATTAAAGGAAATATAAAAAGGAAGATATAGCCAAACAGAAAAAGAAGAGTGCAGAATAGCATGAAATGGAAAGATAAGATGGGATAAAAAATACATGTAATGAGGGCGAGAAGAATCCTGTTGATGAATAGTGAGGTGGCTCAATGTGGATAAATAAAATCAGTTGTTGAATGATAATTCTTAGCTTCATCTATTGAAGTGAAATTTAGAATACGAATGCTGATAGCTTTGATAAAGCTTAGAATAGTCCTCGGCTACTTTTAGTTGCTCCGTGCATCATTTAGCACTTATTCTAGTCTCCGACAGTTCGACCTCTAACCAAGTCTTTTGTATAATATTGTCATATCTTAGATACATACAAAAATATGCCCTTTGGATGAACATCTTTTTATTATCATCATCTAATCATCAAAACCTCATTTTTGTTCAGAAGATTGAAGACGTTCAAGTGAGTAGTACCCTTGATAATATGATTAATACATCCAAAGAGAAAATCATATTTTTTGACACTTCTCTTGTGTAGGAATCTAATGATTTATCTTGCTTTTATTATTTACTAATACTTTCATCTAGCCGATTTCATTAAATGTATGAGATATTCTTCCACAAGAAGAGCGAGTGCATGCATGATCTGAGCTAATTAGAAAGAAGTTTAATTTCTAATATATTTTTTAATTCTTTTGTTAATTATTAATCACTCCCCAAAAACTGAAAAGCAAATTATTAATAATATAAATATCATTCATATTCGCAAGTGTAATTTAGAAGGAGAAAACAAATTAAGTTACTTTCCTCACTTGGATTTAATCATTTATTTCAGCAAATAATATCTGAGACGAGAGTCAACGATTTGTGATCACCCATTTTTGATTTCTTATTTTTGAATCGAAAAGATCTTTGAGAAACAAATTAACAAAAACATACATATTTTTTTTCTTCTAATTTCTTGAAAGTAATTAATACTATTTACTAATACTTCATATTGGCCTAACGCAACAGAATAATAGCCAACTTTGCTCATTTGCTCTCTGCAACACTCAGCTGCTATCCTTGATCACTGCAGAATGGCTCAGATGGAAAACGCCATGGAAGAACTCCGCTTGCCTAAGGCTCTAGTTGATGCAATCACTCATCCAGGTGTCTACTTTATTCATAGAATTAGGGTTGGAGATTATCAGAAAACTATTTGTTTCTGGTTTTACTTTAAAGAGATAATCTTTGGAAAATATGTTGATATTTAAAATTACTCACTGATATTAATGTTATTTGATGTTTTTTGAACCCAGCTGACTACATCTCCGGTATTGGAAAAGAAGGCAAAGCATTCAGGAAGATCTTTAAGGATTAGGAATACAACACACTTGAGAAAGCGGCTATTTTGCAGCTGAAAACTCTAGTAACTTAGAATCACATTATCCTACCAAGTGAGTAACAAAAAACTATCTTAATATGGAAGCATAAGGCATTCTTTACTGATATGCTATTGTGCTACCCTGATACAGCTGGGAAGATAGCGATTACTTGAAGTTCATTTACACAGGCAAATTCGAAGCTAAAAAGGCTCTTATAGTAATAAATCAAAACAAAATACATGCATCTTGTTGCTCATTATTTACTTTGATAATGCGTATCTCAGGCATTGGAAAAGAACTTAGAATGGCGAAAAACATGGCAGAATACTCCCTCTAAAGAAGCATTGGCGCTACTTGTATTGTTGATGTTTATAAAATGGATAAAAGTTTTGAATGGAGTATCTTTAATATTCAGAATCGAGGAGCATTTTACTAATACGGGCGAGATAAGCAGCTTAGACCAGTGATCATCCTTAACATTCATCAAATCAATCCGAAAAATGTACAAGAAAACAATAAGAATAGTCCATATTACTTGTGCTATTATTAAAATATGATTGATTTGAGATGCTAACCAGCAAATCAATCAGGAATAATTCAATTTTCTTTTATTTTCTTTCCCTAAGGATTCTGAAGAAATAACAATCTAAGCATTGTGCGCTCTCTTGCGAGTTGTGCAAAAGTACATGTTCGTCAGAGGCAAGATAGAGAATTGGGTGATCATCCTGGAGACAAATAAAATGAGCTTCTTCAAGTTCCCAATCGGAGTAAGCACATAATTAGGAAGCCATCTTTTCTTATTGTCAATGCTATTACTATGCCTATCAACTTTGTTTCTCATGCTTGCATTCATTTGATGCTGTTTTTTATGTTTGTTTAAGATCTTGAAGGTAATAATCTAAACCCTTTCAGTGAATTTCAACGCTACTCTAGATCATCTCTTTATCCTGCATCCATCAACGTCCTTTAACATGGTTTGGAGTGGAGCATCTAATTTCATCGATTAGACATCGAAAGAGAAAATTACTTTTGTTTCATCGAATAAGGAAATGAATAGATTACATATATAAATAGATTTAGCTTAGCTAGAGAGAAAATACGGAGGGTATCGAGAGGATCTTAAACATGGTGATTTTTGGTAAATTGTTGTTTTAAAATATGAACTGTGAATAACAGTAAGTATATTGATTTTTGTTATTGTGATGTGCTGTATTGAACACAACAGGCCTCCTAGAAACACAGTAGATATTCAACCTTAAGACCATCACTTGATCGACAAGGAATTCAGAGCTTTCTCCAAATAACTTGTAAAAACAAAGGAATCAAGGAGATAATGGCTTTGATTAGTGCTTGTTGTGTTTATGAAAATATTTACAAAAAATAGGAATAAAAGCTGTAATAAAACATACTCAAAGCTAACAATGATTAGACATCGAGATCAAGCAGTGAAAACAACAGCAACAATGGTCACTGTGAGAATAATATCATTGAAAAAGAGAGAACAACAACAGAATAAGAATATCAACGAGCTGATAGTAAAATGCATGCGATTCGCTAGCATCGAAGGATCAGTGGAGTGAGTAATTCTGATAAACCCTCTATCGGTAGCTTCCATTCGACAAGGACAGTGTTTAAGAGCGCATTTAGTAGTTTCAATGAAGAATTTCAAGATATGAATGAAAATTTTGAAGAATATGAGCCGAGAGAAATTTTCTATTCGTTTGATGATACAACTAATAATGTCGAAAGGGGAAGATAAGATTGGTAGAAGTGGACTGTTCTTGGAGATGAAGAGGATGAAATAGAAAATGGAAAAAGAAATGAAGGGGAAATTTCGAATAACAGGGAAAATAAACTAAACAGCACATAACAAGGTAACTACAACATATTAGATAAAAAAAATGGAGTCTCTAGAGGATAGTAGACTCATGAATAATCATTAATATCAGGCAGGGATAGAAATAATCTAGTTAGTGATATGTAGACTGAGAGCTTGAATCGTGAAACTATCATGAGCACTTATTCCAATAATAAAAATAGAATTACAATTAACTGCTCCGATAACAGGAACATCAATCATGATAGCACTTTCAACGCTGCCTCTTAGCACGCATCAAGTGAAAGTGTAAATTCAATCATAGCTCAAATCAATCATAGGAATTCAAATGAAGATTCTTTGTACATTGTCAGTTCGCAAGCTAATGGTGACCGTCTAGCAGAAAAAAAGAATAATAATTAGAATGCTCTTAGCAATAAGAAGAATATTTAAGAAGAGCAATGTGAGAAATCTTATGGCAATACAAAAAGTGGAGGAACAACTGGAAGAAAATCAGGGGATTCTTATAAAAACAATGTAATTGATTTTGGAAGGGCAAACAAAGATAAAAAACCATCGACTAGCAATAATAGGAAACTAACTTAACAGAAAGGTATATTCTTCTGTTGCTGAAATAAATAATAAATGAGAAAACTAATCCCTTTATTAAATAAAATAAAAAGAGAGTTGATATGTCTGTTTGTGTGAGTGATTGAGTGAATGCTTGCCAGGAAGAGAGTTCATGTTTTAGAAGCAGCTTCCAGTGAAAATAGAAAGAACTATTATTTATCAGCTTAGGGTCCATTGGAAAATCAAAACAAAGGGGGATTTAATTTTTTTTTCATAATTAAAGAAAAAAAGAGTTCGATTCTTTCACAAAGAGAAAGTTCTTCTTAATTGTGCAATTTCTATTTCCAACCAAAAAATTATTAGTTTTCTGATAAATGAGTGATCTGGCGAAGTTTCAGCATGAAGGTATGTTAGCATTGGTTAGGTACTCCTCGCTATGTGCATAATCATGCAAAGTTCTTAAGGGAAACGATGATTCTATCTCCAATAGCGAAGAAACATGCTTGAGTACATCCTTAAATATCAAAAAATAAACAATTTTTGAAATGCATTATGATGTTTGTTTTCAACATATTTAACACAACAGGAGTATGCGCTGATAGAATCAGATAAACCTTCGAGTACACCAATGAAAAAGGCTTTGATCCTATCAAGAAATCATGAAAGAAAGAAGAAAAAAGATGAAGATCTAATGTGTTTCTATGTGAGTTCATTTGCAAGATGTAATAAACTCTTTACGTTGAGTACATAAAGATGCATGTTTATGTGAGTGATAAAGAAACTTAGAGATTGAAGATATGATGATATAAATATTGATAATTCAAAGTGCAAGAGCAGCTCAAGATCAATCATTTCCAAAATTAAAAGCAATCTAAAAAAAAATATACAAAATCTTACAATAGTTAGAGTTCACACCGCTTCTAGTTGACTCTCTAAATAATTGCTGCAGGAGATCAAGCACTGAATATTAGGATTTTATTGATGTTTCATGATTTCAGAGCATTTGTGGAAAAATAGAAGGATACATAAAAATATTTTTATTTTTAAGATTCACTTTTCTTTTAAATGGCTTTCTTCAAAATGAAATTCCTGTGTACATTTGCAGGCATTTTGGATTCATGAGTCTTTAGAAAATACATAAAATCAGTAAAACAAACTAGATTCTAGGCATTACATGAACTTTAAATCAGCTTATTTATCTTCCATATCAATGAGTGCTTTCTAAACGATAAAGAATTTGTAGGCTTAAATGATCTGCTCCCGGATATCAGGTCCTTTAGTTAATAATATTGATATGTATTTCTCAGCTGATTTTCTAGAGAGTACACCCTCATTTACTTTAGCTTCTAGATATTTCCCAATGATATCTTCTTCTTGTCGCAATCCAGAAGGACGCTTCCAGCTAATTGTCGTTTGGTTTTGAGTAGCATTATCCCTTTTATCTGATTTAAAATTTGTAGATTCTTGATGTTAATTCTCATTTTCTGATTATTCTTTCGCTTAATCTACAACCTTTGTATCTTCAATTCTAACAGGAGCAGCTACATTAGAATGGTTCCTAACTTATTTATCTTTGATTAAGGGTGTAGGATGGGTTTCAAAGTACTTTGACTTCAGTAAATACTTAACTCTTTCTTCAAAAGAAGCATTGATTGTTTTAGAAATCGTGTCAAGGAACAACTACGCGACTGTTTAATAGAAAATGTTCTTGAATTCAAAGTCAATGTCGTAGTTCACGGTGCATTAGTTTTGATTACCCGCTGGAGTTATTATCCAAGTGCTTTTCAAAGACTTAAATGCTGCAGTGTTATTTGATATTGACACAACCTTCATTCTCTAATCGGAAGCTTCTGCTGTTACCTTTGACACATACGACTCTGAATAGACTTTGAAATTCACGAATAATTCTGCTTCAAAGTAACTCTCTGCTGATCTTTTTTTGATCTCAACACGCGAACACCATGGGAGAAACTCAGAATACTTTTCGACTTCATACACAACTTGAAAAAAGTGTCTAGCTTGATATGGAAAGGTTGTTTTTTAGTTATATTGTAGGTATCTCGAAAGTTTCTAAGTTAGCTACTTGGATGTATTAGTAGATAAGCATCGAAAAGAGAACATATTCGTAATGCTTGAAAGGGTGTTTAATTGTTAGAAAATATCTTCTTTGTAGTCTCTTCTACTTTTTTGGAATGGAAGTTTTTCGATTATTTTCTCGCAAAATCAAAATATCCCAAAAAATCAAAAGTACAAAAAGTTAGAAAAAATCATAAGTGGAAAGAAATCTTCAAAAATAATATGATTCGAAAATTTTTTGATAAAAGAGCTAAAAAATAGATGAAAAATAGAAAGTAACATGGCATAAGATTAAAACAAAATGATAATTTTTTTCAGTGGGGTTTAGTTTTAAATGAAACTGATTTTCTATGCTTTTGTTTTTCTGATGCGAAACATAGAATAAATATTTTTTAAATGTCTTGATAAGGAAATTATTCAAGATTATTAATTGGTTCAATTATGTTGAATCATTCATACTGGAACAAAATATTGGAATATAATAGAAGTAGGAGTAGAACAAACGAGTGGACAAAAAGAGTGTGATTAAGATTTTTAAAAAGCTTATTAAAAGAAGAAATTACTTAAAGGACAAGATAAAGCAAAACAAAAGAAAGTTGTGAAGAATCATACCTTAAAAATACACAAACAAAGACAAAGAAACATTGCTTGAAATGGGTAACTCAGAAGTCTCAACAAAAAGGAACAGAGAGAGCAGCTACACTGGCACAACATCAAAAAACTACAATCAAATTGTTACTCAGAATTCAGCCATGGATCTTGATAACAAGATTTCTTCAACTTTATTACCTGGTAAATAACATAAAGCCGTTGTCCTTTTGGGTAGGGAGCTTGATGTGCGGTTGTACTCATGTTTGAACACACACACACACGCACATGTTTTTTCACTAATCTATTTAAAAAATTCAAACATGGAATGCAATATTTTCTTACTTTAGATGATGTTTCTGAGGAAGAGAAGGTGGAAATGAATAAGAAAAAATTGAAACTGCTAGCTCAATACAGTCAACTCGAATACAAAGTTAAGTACTTCTTCAGTTAGAAAACAACTGGAACCTAAGATGAAAAGTTGAATAAAACTAATAACTAAGTTAAAAATAGATACGAAGGTACTTTCAAAGACGGTTAACTGTTTGGGTAAGGTATCTTGTTTTATCCATCTGGGAGTGTATACATGGGTGGGATTAAGAACGGTGGTCGAGATGGTTTAGGAGTATTCTATTTCTCAAACGGGAATGTATATTCTGGTTAATGGTCTGAGAATGATCAAAATGGCATTGGTAAATTCTATTTTATATAGCATGGCAAGCTGTTTTAGTTCTACTCAGGATATTTCAACAATTCTGAGTACTGTGGTTTCGGATGCTACTGCTATTAGAATTCATATTATCTAGGATTTTGGAAAGATGATTAGTACTACGGACATGGAAAGATCTTCTCTTTTGAAGGAAAATTGATAAAATGCGGAATTTTCAAGTAAGATAAACTCGTTGAAGAATTATTGGAAAACTAAATAGTCTTCCCAGATAACTGGAGTATCTTTCTTCCGAATTTATCATCAGAGAAGCTTTATCATGCGAATCTTATAGAAAATAAACCCGTTTTTTGAGAAAAATACAAGGAATATTTAGGATTATAGAATCAATCTCAGATGTTTAGAGGATAAATGGAATAATTAATAGAACATTTTTAGATTGGCTTTTACATGAATGTGCTTGTGAAAATACCTAATTCTTTTTTTAAATGCAATTCATTCTTTTGTTATTATTTTTATAACCTGTAACTCAATATTCCAAACAGCTAAAATAAATCTGATTTTCATTGATATAAATAATATTTCCCAGAATATTATTCTTTTTTTATGAATCATCTGCTTAAATCTTATGAAGATTACATTTTTGTTTGTCTTGCCTCTCAAGATACTCCTACTCTTGTTATTATATTGATTTTTTGTATCTTGCTATTTTTTAACTTGATCAAAAAATCCATTGCATACAATGTGAATCAATCGAAAGTTCTATTAACTCTCTCAAAGACTTAAATTAAACCCTCCCAAGGAATAAATAAGCAGAACTTGAATAATCCACCCAAGGAATAATATTGCAGGTTGTTTGATTGCTATTTGCCATGTTGAGCAGTGCCTTAAAATAAGCGTTTTCACGTTCAGGAGGGACTCTTGCGAGAAATCAACATAAGATCAACTTTATGTACTAGCGTCACATGGTCAAGAGAGATCAGTCACTTCGAAACCAAGCCGAATTATATCAGTAAAAAGAAAAGATATGACTTAGATTTGAGAGATTGCTCATTTGGCAATACATATTTTGGTTAGCTTTTTAGAGAAAGATGAATTTAAGCCGGAGCTTCAAAGAGTCTAGCTTTATGGACAAGAACAAATGGTTATTGGATCATCGCAAGACATGAGAAGCCCTGATTATGTCTTGGCTATGATTGTGTAATTCGATCCAAAAGTACTTTCTTTTTTCTACAAAATATGTTGAAAAAACTATGCGCAATTTTACAAATGAATATTGATAACCTTATTCCTATCATATGTATTGATCTTGTAATGTTGTGTTTCTTCTTCTAGGCTGTTGTATTAGGTGGGTTGAACAAACAGTAGCTCAAAGAATATTAAATCGGATATGATTTCTACAGCAAAGAACCGAAGATTCAAAACAGCGAGCTAGATCTCCCCGCTAAGGAAGCACTTACTCATTTTTTCTAAGAAGATCTGCAGTTTGGATAGTAATGGTTCTAACAAGAAAATGACCAATGTGTCTACAGAGTAGTCAAGAATAGAAGACACGCAGTCATGGAAGTAATTTAAGGATTCAATGGCATAAACAAACCATATGATTTGCTAATTGATTTTGATTTCTTGTTTTTTTGCACAAACACAGGATAGTTTATCATGTGGTATTGCAATGTACGAGAAAGCCAATAGGCATCTGTTATTCGGCAAGGCAGATTAGTTCTTAGTCTTTGAAGATCTTGCATTGAGATTGCCTTTGCAATAATTAAAAGATGTCTTTTTCCACTGCGTTCAATAGATACATCAAGAGTAAGAAAATGCACGAAATTCACTAATTATCAAAATATCATATAATTCCTTTGTTTTTCTTCATTCTACCCTTTTGTAGTATCGAATCTAAATCCAATGACTCTTACCCTTATTTCGAGAACGAGCGAATCTACGATTTACTTCATTGCAAAGCTCGAGAATTATATTAAGATTTACTTTTCGACAAGAGTATTCTATTCTAAGCATCTTTATTTAAAAAAGCAGCTCGATCTTTCTCCAAAGCTGCGATTATTGTGCCAAACGAAATTGCTAGAAAAGTAGCCACTCAGACATTGGAACCTATGGCACCCGAATGGGATTAGATTTTCAGAGCATACGTGAAAGAAGATGAAGATAAAGAATTTTTTGCAGCTGAGAAATTTACATCTAAAAAATATTCCAGGTCATTCAGGAACATAAAGCGATATTTCAAAGACGATCCAGACTATGCAAGATTAGTCAAAGCAGCTGAAAAGCAATCTTCGAAATATGATTATTATGCTAAAGAAAGACCGCTCTTTGAAATGGTCAAAAATCAAGAAATAGATGTAAGATATTTGATTTGTTTCTTGAATAAACAAACTCATTTTGATATGGTTATTCATATTTTCTTTTTTGGACTTTTTCTAGAGCCATGAGATCTTAGAGAAATATGTACTTTTGGATCAATTAATTGAAAAGAGAACATCATTGTATTTAACCAACAATGTTAATCCATTTGCGAATACTGTGTTCCATGGGATTTTTAAGGAACATTATGGCAGTAATACTCCCGAATCAGTGCAATAAATGCGTGCTGATTTTGAAAAATTAAACGAGAAATATTCAGCATATCTGCATAAATTGCAGAATAGTTAAATTGAAAGAATCGGGGATTTTCCATTGAATTGGAGGCCAACTTTGGAGTAGTTCTCGTAGACTGTTAAACGAATTGAAGATAAACCAAATAATTACAATTATGAGTTAGTTATTGGAAAGATTAATAGGTAAAAGAGAAATAGAATTGTTGAATCAATGCTCCTGAAAACCTTAGTGGAGTTACTAAGATAACGAGAGAAAGCAGGCATTTCATAATCCGATTAAATCGTTCACGTAAAACAGTATTTTGAAGGAACAAAAACAGCTGAGAACATCAAAATAGTCAGCTAATTATTGCTCGATGCAAATTAAACTCTTGGGTCGATCGTCAAATTCCCGAAGATCTACAAGCAATTCCTTCCTTATCTCGTTAATCTGAGGAAATACTAAACAATCAAGTCCATCGAATAGCGATTAGATGAAGTTGAGAAACAAGCATTGTCGGATGAGAAGCTGAATATCTTCAAAGGATTGTCCGCTTCGAGCTTGGATTACATTTCCAAGAAAAGAGGAGAAACTTTCGATGAAGAAGAAAAAATTGAAGGAATTAAAGAGCTCTTCGATGGGCTAGATGAGTAGATATTAGTTCTAGGTGACAACCCTGAGAAGATACCATTTGACGTGAAAGGCAAGAGCTAGGAAGAGTTGCTTGAGATGGGGTTTTAGTCAGTTGGAGAAATGGAATTCTAAGTTGATGAGAATGGATAAGTGCAGGGAGTTGAAAGTGAAGACAGCAGATAATTAATGGAGTTCTTAGATACACTCAAGAAAAATGACAAAGATTATAAGGAAGTTAATTCATTGAATAAATCAGATGAAGAAGATGATGATGATGACGAAGAATGATTTAGATAAAAAGAGAGAGAGAGAGAGAGAGAAAGAATTAGCAAAGAAATCGTGAAGGGGATTGAGAGAAAGTGCTGGAAAGGAGCCATTTATATGAGTAAACTTGTCTTTTTTATTGTACTTTTCCAAGGGTTAAAATGCAAAGCAGAATTATTTATAAATTTGAATATATTTTCTTATTTAACTTTTATGATTAGCTCCCAAATTGATAATCAATGTGTAATGTAACCAAGTACAAGATATTTCTCGTTTGTAGATAAATTTTAATTCGCTTGCTAGCTTTCTAAATATTATTTGTTTTTTTGACTTGTGTTTTTTCTTTTTGCTGGAATTAATCCTCTTGGGAGATAATTTTATAAAAAAGTAGAAATGTAGCATTCATATAGGGTAGATATCCAATATTAAGAAGCTTAAAGGATACATCTTTATCCCCACTGTAGCCTCCTTGTATATATGTGTGTGTGGTTCAGAAATAATTAAGAAAAATAAAAAATATTTAGATTATTATTCACCAATATCTCATTTGAATTTACATTAAACTTTGTTTGTATTTTTAGTTTCAATAACAACTACTTATGGGGAGGGGGAGAGGGGATGGCTCTTCAACTGCTTTCTATTTAGGTTCCTTCGAGAAATGGGATTATTATTAGTTTTTGTTTTCTTTCGCTTGATGATAATTAATGACCTTTATTATTATTATTATCCCCCTCCTCCCGCAGATGAAAATTTTCAAAAAAATAATAAATTAACTAAACAAAGCTTGCAGTAAATAAGATTTTAATTCGAAGCAGAACTATTCTCTTTCACCAGCCATTTTAAATCTTCAACACTTGCTGGAAATACGCACACAAGGGATAGGATAAAACTCTGATGAGACAGTCTAGGAAAGATAGAGTCCAAGCAGTGTCTAACACAAATAACAATAGCAACAATAATACGAATATTAGTGTTGGTGCTGGCGCGGGAATAAACCATGGAACATCCACGATGGTAGCATCTGCTACAACTGCACCTTAATCGGGTTCTTCAGCTGCGGATACAGGAAGAAAAAGTAAGGGTTTTTAAGAGAATAATAAGTCAATTTTTATTTGTAAAATGGTTTATTTTTTTTGAAAATGCTAGAAGGTGAAAATACAATAAGCTAAAAGCACATGCGACTTGTAGATTACAGAAATGGTAGCTATCAAGGTACAATTCTAAGTAGCGGTGATAGAACATGCCTTGGGCTGTATGCTTGGGACAGTGGCGAGGTATATTTCGGCGAATGGAAGCATGATATGCTGGATGGAGAAGGCATCTTATTCTTTCCGATGGGTGGATTTATCCATGGATTTTTCTAGCGAAATCGACTGAATGGAGCAGCTTTCTTTAAGTTTGAGAATGGCGACATCTATGAAGGGTTCTGGCGAAATGGCAAGCTCGAAGGGAATTGCTATAAGTATTTCACAGATCATGATCGATGGATTTTATCTGACTACAAAGCAGGCGAATTCAAGAAAATACTTGCAAAAGGGGAAGGATTGCCACCTTCGTGTAAGCAAACTACAACAACAAGACATTTGGCATTGGATGTTTGATTTGTTTTTGAATGCATTTTTTGGATATGAACTTAGATGTATTTAAGTACATAACCTCCGCTAATGAGATGGCTACTCGTCACGAGAATGATACTGAAGAAACCGATGGGATGAAAATAGAAGCAATTGCATTCAACGATGGCGGATAGTTCCTTGGGTTAATCGAGGACGATATGCCAACAAGTCTAGGATTATTTCGATACAACGATGGGAAATACGATGTTGGTCTGTATCAAGAAGGAAATCTGCATGGATTAGGGCGATTTAACTTGCATAATGGTGATGTCTACGATGGGCTCTTATCGATGGGGTTATTCGAAGGAAAAGGCATATTTTTCTAAAAAACCAGTAGCTCATGGATATAGGGACAGTTTGCGAATAACAAATGTGTGAACATACTCAATAAAGGATAAGGAGAGTTTCCTCTTGAGCTAATTTGTAAAGAATATTAATATTAGGAGAGGAATACTTTAATTTTCCTATTGGATATTTAAGAGGTTTGATTGTTTTTGAAAATCCCTATTGTTTTTGTAGAAAAATTCAGATTAGAACAGCATCGTCAAGGTCTAATATTCGTGGATAAGGACACTCCATTAGACATCTACTCCTTGCCAAGATACAATCAGCGACCTGTGAGTCCAGAGTTGCATAATTTCTATTTGGATTTATCGATTGCAAGTTTGAATTCATAGAAGATTAAGAATATCCCCAAGTAGCCTTAATTCTTCAATTAACTACTTCCGAAAGAACTGACTGAGTAGTCAGGGTAGTAGTAAACTGAATTGTTTTCATCACCTAGACCAAGCAGTGATAGAAATAGCAATCTCAACCAGGATTCAAATCCAAGTAAGCTATAAGCAGCATTCAAATAAGAGATCATTCGATCAGATCAAATAGAATAATAAACCTCAAGTGGCAAGAAATCCAAGAAGTAAATTGGAAAGATTACATCGATTCCAACTGCTGGATCGATGACTAAGACAGCTTCAACTGGGAGAATCACTTAGACTTCATCGAACAAACAGCTACAAGGATCGAATATTCCTGTGAATTCGCCACCACCTCATTCACGAAATGCGTTGATTGCCAAATCAGGAACTGCTGCAGTAGTAGTTACTGGATAAGAATCAAAATAACCACAATAGCTCAATAAACCCAAGGATCAGAAGCTATCGAAATCAAAAGATTGGGTGTCTTCTTCATAGGCATTGACTGAATCAGCAAAAGCGAAAATTCGTGTCGCTTAAAGTGCTTTAGTCGCTAGGAAAGCAGAAACCGAAGCTGCTGCTGCTGCTGCTAAAACTGCTAACAAAACTGATGCGAATTAACGAAGAGCACGTGCTAGCTCCCCGAAGCTATCCCAGTAGCAGCAACAGCAAGAACAAAAGAAAAGATCCAAAGCACATTCCCCTCCTATCGATGAAGCTGGTGGATTGTTGCATTAGTTCAGTGGGTATTCCTCAGGAAAGCAGCGATCCCCACCATTATCAGTTTCCAAAATACAACAAGACAGATAGATACAGGTAGGCAGAAATTATCACAAAAGAAACAACTAACTTTCATATGTTTTTTGGATTATTTTTAAAACTTAGGACTCTGACACGTAGAGCATTCATGAGTATGATAACATGGTTGCGTTGATAGGCAGTTAAGATGGAAGACACTCCAACGCATCGAACAACAATAACTAAGCACTGAACTTAGATGAAGTACTAGCTGGAATGGATGCAAGTCCTAAATCGAAGGAATCAACTGACAGAGATTGGTAGATGATAGGTAGATAGGAATCTTCTGGTGGATAAGCAGCATAAGCTAAAGATAGCCCAAATAAGAAAGCGAAATCGTAAGAGATACCCAGAGGGAATAATAGTAAAGTAATTACGAGTGATTCTGCGAAAGGTAATAGGGTATTAAGTTAATAGACGAGAAGTAAGAGTAATAAAGAGACTAGCTCAAGTAAAATAGCTGTTAAATCATCTGGAACAACAACAACTGCAGGAAAAGGGTAGGTGTTAAAACCGAATTTATTTGGTTCCAAGAAAGAGTAGCCATCGAAAGTGCTGTAGCAGCAGTTAGCTAAGTAGGAATAGCAACAACGAAGAGAGGAATAAGAAAAGCAGGAAGATAATGAGAGAGATGATGACAATTCATAAGGAGACGAAGAATCAGAAGAAGGTGAGAATCATTTATCGGATAGCTTTGAGTTTAGTTAGCAGTAATAGCAGTCAAAGGATGTTGATGGTAATGATTCTCCTACGGCAAGTCCAAAGAGAATATCCATAATTGATAGGCAGCAGCAAGATGGCGATGATGATGAAGATGGAGATGGAGATGATAAGTAAATAAAGAAATAGTTTTAACTATTTTTGTTTGATTTGTATCAGATTGTTATGTTCAATTGCATTTATTTATTATCAACAGAAGCACATAATAGAATAGGAAGAAGAGTGGATTAGAGAAGGTTGTATAGAATGAAAGATACAACAATCCTGAGAAGACAAGCAAGGATCTTAAAAATAAATCAACTGCAAAAGGCTAATAAACGCCCAAAGAAACCAAAGAGCAGATGAATAAATAAGTAGGCAAATAATAACAATAATAATAGCAAATACCTTCAGTTAATAAGGTATCTCAATAGAATCTTAAATCTTCCACATCTGTAGCTACTTCATAACAACAAAAAACACAAGAAATAAATCAACTTAAAGCTCGTCAGTCACCTCAACCTAAAGCGAAGGACAATGTTGTGCAGGAGAAGAAGAAGAACAACAACAAGCAATAGTAGTAATCGAGTATCAGCTAGTAGATAGTATAGTAATCTTAATCGTAAGATACTGGTTCGAATCGCTAAACAACTTCTGAACCTAAGAGCATTTCGACCGCTGAATTACTCGCAAGCAAAGATCCTGACATTGAGCATCTCCGCAATGAAATAGCAAGTTATGAGTAACTAGCGTAGACTGAGCTACCAGACAGAAAGCGAGGGAAATCAAGAGGAAGAAAGGATACATCGAGATCGAGAGATACTTCATCGAATTCGAGAACACCGAATAACAATACCAGCATGAAGGATCATAGCTCATCGAATATTCTAATTCAGATAGGAAGCAACACCAACCTTACACCGAATACAACACAAGCGAATATCTCCAGTAATACCAATAACAATAACAACAAAGGTGTTAGCAATTAGCAAGGTCTGACTGTCTCTAGCAATACAAACAATACACCTGATGGAAATATCAACGCGCAATGGATGCAATAACCGAATTTCCAGTAGAGTCCTATATCGCAACGTCCAGAGGAGAGCCATTAAGACGATAATCAAGACGATGATTTGCAGCTGGAGGAATCGGAGCATGTGCTTGATTCGATTAAGCAAATCAAGTAGCAAATGCTGAGTTAGTTGCATGATCTAGAAGACAAGCAGAATTCAATACCCACACCGACTGTTGCTAACTTCAAGGTAGATTTTGATTGTTCAGAGAAAGAAATATATTTTGATTATGTCATTAAGTCTTTGATTGTTGTTTTCCGTTCATTAATTATCCCCCTTCCTGTTGTAATTATTGATTAGTTCAACGTGGTACCATCATTCAGCGTACCAGCAGAGGAGAACAACTAGCAAGTGCTAGGAGAAGAAGCAGTAGAGGAAGATGTGTCACCGCAGAATCCAGTGGAATAGGATATTGATGATTCGTTTAAGTTACATTTTGGAAATGATGGTGAGGATATCGTGAAAGAGATTAATCTAATTGGTGATTCAATCAAGAACACAGGGAATGATAAGTAGAAAAATTATTACACTCAAGAGCAAGCTGATATCATTGCGTAGAAGATTGAAAGGAATCTAACTGCAGTTGATAAAGTTAATAGAGTTGAGAAGGAGATCAAAGGAAGAATGGATAATGGTGAGGAAGATACAATTGAGATTGAGGAATCAGGAGGAAAAGATGGAAATGAGAGAGAAGAGATAGTGAAGAAAGAAGTTGTAGGAGTTAAAGGGGACACAATGGAAAAGGAAGATGCTCATATTGTTGCTGGTTAGGTTTAAGAGCAAGGAGGATAAGTAGAAGAAAGCAAAGATTAAAGAGAAGCTACAAGAGCTGAAATTAAGGTGCAAATTTAAGCCAAGGAATAATAGGAATCTGCTGGAAACTAACAGCTGACGGGATAGCCTTAGTCTCAGGAGAAATAATAGTAAGTAGTCTAGCAAGAGACATAGAATAATTTGCAGAAGAAATTGGAAGAAACTCTGGAGAAACAATAAGTGTTATCTAAGGGATAATCTTCAGATGTAATTGGAGATATTGCTAATGCAGCTGTTAAAGTTGGTGAAACATCGTAATCATCTTAAGGACTAAGATAACCACAGTAAATAACAGATAATCAATAAATTCTTGCTCCTGCTACTGCTGCATCTCAAGGATAACAACACACAGCTGAAGTACTACTACAAAGCGAATAAGCTAAGAGTCTTGGGTAGTTAGATACAACTGATAAGATCAGCAAGAATCCGGAAGCATCCTAGAAAGAATAGGAGTATGTAGTAGCTGCAGATAATCTAAAAATAGGACAGGAGTAGTAGTAACAGCCACAAACCTAAGATGGCTAACGCACACAAAGTGAGTTGCAATAATTAGAAGACAATAATAAACAAATTCTAGTTTAGTAAGCTACGAAGAATCAAAACGATTCAGTATTTCTTTAAGATAATAATGTTCAAGCAAAGCAAGCAATTCAAACTCTTAACTCAGGATAGTTGAATGAAGCAGCAGATGATCGATAAATAATTAAATAGTCTAATGATGTTGCTACAGCTGCATTGAATGTATCTTCTGCTGTTAATTCACAAGCTAATTAGATGGGTTAGAATGATAATAAGAGTAGAAAAGACCCAGAGCAAGAAGAAGCTAAGCTAGCTTCAAAGATTGTTGCTTAGGAAACTAAGGAAGATGATACTCGCAATGTTCCTGAGAAGCTTGTGTAAGCTATTGGATAATAATTTATTCCTGGATCAATTTCTTAGCAGGAGTAATAGTAAAAATAGCAATCATTAAGAGCTGACAATCAATCTCAATCATAAAAGGAATCCCCTTTACCACAAGCAGCTGCTGCTACTACACTAGAATAGCAGAATATAAATTAGCGCACACAAGTCGCTGCGGGTGTTGCATCGAATCAGCAATAGACCACTCTTCAAGGACAATCCTAATCTTAAGATATCTCAAAGCAACTGGAAGCTACTCCTCAATAATAATAAAAGGTGATTGTCAAGGAGGCATCTCAACAAGATGTTCACAATTAGATCCAATAAACATCTTCACAAGTAATCCAATAAAATCAACCTGCATCGCAGGGACAGCAAGATAGTCAAATAAGAGATGATTTAGTTGCTTATTCAAGATCTGATGAAGTTATCGCTTCCAAGGACAAATCAGCAATCCCAACTGGATAACAGATTTCAACACCAAACTAGCAATCATAAGAATAATCTGCTAGCACATGGTAGTAATCAAGTCAGCAAGAAACCTCAGCATAATCTAATAAGCAAGACATTCAGTTACAACCACAAGCTTCAGAAGTATTGAAATAGTAGTAATAATAACCTTCATAACAACAACAACAACAACAACAACAACAACAACAACAACAACAATAACAATCATAATCTAGATCTAGCTCATCTTCCCCTTAAATCTCTGGATTACCTGCATCTCCCTTGCGACTTCCTTAATTGAATCAATAATCTCTACAGCAACAATCCTGGGTAGTGTTATCCCAAACAACAGGCAAACCGATATCCCCTGTTGTTTCCCCCCTTCATCGTTCAAACAAATCCAGCAGAGAATAATCCCCTCTGAATAATAAAGCAAGTCTCGTCTAAGTGTTCCAAGAAGTATTGCCCACTGTGCAATCTACAACCATCCAATAGAAGCAGCTCCCCGGTGGTGCAATCTAATCGACTCTTGTCACGAAAACCACCCAGCCAATCGTGACAACACGCATAACCACGCCGATCATGCCGATGTTGATTTCACTCAGCAACTCACAAATATCATAACTACAGCAGAACAATAGTCTAATGGTCTATTAAAGTAATTCTCCAGTGATTGCGCATTCACCACAGGAGCATACAGTGAATAGCAATAACAATAATATTATGATTGCTGCTAGCTTGGATGATAAGTAGCATTATTCAAGTGATGTTGATGCTCGTTAGAATTAGTAATACTACAATTATCTAACTCAACAACAGAATAAGGCAATATTGCAAGAAGAACACTTATCATAAGAGCAGGTGGAAAGATTACAGCTTTAAGAACACAACAACGAGAAGAATTAGCTCATCCCAGCCTACAATTAGACTATTCCATTGTTGATCAATAATACCAATCGAAATAACAACGAATCATAGTAAACATTCCAAACTCAACAACAATTCGAAAAGAACGTATCAGCCTCTTAGGAACCCAAATAAAAAGATAATAATATCATAGTCTAATCCGAGCAATAAGCTTAAAAGACAGGTTTAACCACGTAAGAAGAGGTGTTTGATGAGTGGAAAAGAGCTAATCCTGAAGCATTTAAGGATACTACACCAAGGGAATTCTACACGGGGATACTACAAAGACAACAAGGTATCTTAGATCTCTCCCCTGAGTAGCTGAGTTAGTTAGAATCAGATATTCTCCTTGTCAAAGAGCTGAATAGGACAACAGTAGTTGGAGGTTAGTAGGTTAGCAAAGAACAATAGTAACCTTCAGTAGTGTAAGGGAAGTAGCAACAGTAAGAATTGGAGTAAATATAAGCTTAATAGAGTGATAAATTGATGGAAGAAAAAGAGTAAAAGGAGGTTGTAATAATAAAAGGACAATAATATGTAACAGATAGCAGCAATGACATCATTCGTCAAAGCTAGAAGATTCAGGAGGAGTAATCTAAAGTAGACACTTCATCGATGATAAAGCAGGAAGATCTTAGAAAGAAGCAGCAGCAGTAGGAAGATGAAGAAGAAAATGAGGAGACTAAACGAAGACAAGCTTAATAGGAGGATTTAAAGAAAGAAGTGGCACTGAGATAGTTAGAAGTGACTAAACTCTAAGCAGAAGAACGATAATAGCTCGAAAAGATCAAAGAAGAAGAAAGGCGACTCAATGAACTACTTGAAATCCAAGCTAGAGTTGAAAAGGAGATTAAAGAAACACAAGAGAAAATGTCAAAGGATGAGGAAGCAAGATTGATTAGAATAGATGAGCTGCAGAAACGAGAAATGGAGCTGCTAGGAAGAGTCTAATCTTACGAAGAGAAGCTAAAAATGTTAAGTAAGTAAATTGAAGAAGTTGAGAGACAGAAACTGCTTGGAGAAGATGAAATTTCAGCTGAAGAAAGACGACTACAAGGGTTGAAATAGGAAATTGCGCAGAAGTAGAAGGATATTGAGTAATTGGAGGTGATGAATATGTCTGCTCAGGAAGAGCACAAGGAAGAAGAAAAGGAGATATTGAGAGGGCTCGAGAATTAGTTGCATGAGGAGTAGATGAAGTCGCTGGAGTTGATCGAATAGCTGAAGAAACAGAAGGAATTATAGGATTTGTATTTGAAAGAAAGAAGGGAAGAAAGAGAAGATCTCGAGAAGAAATAGATTGAAGTTAAGAATGAAAGAGCTGCTATTGAAATTGAAAAGTATAATATACATAGCTAGGTTGGGAATGCAGGAAAGACAGAGCAGCAGTACCATCCAGGATCTCCTTCGTTTGCTAGTTTACCTTATAATCCAATAAGTTTTGATTAATAATAACAACAATAACAGCAGTAAACTGATTAGAAATTTGAATACCTCAAGAACAACCTTTCGTAGAAGATCACATCGATGACTTTCAGTTAATTGCCGTAGTTAACTGAACACTCTGATGGACCAATCACACAGATCCGTCAGGTGGATAAAGATAATAATGAAAATAATAAAATGCAAATCAAAGAACAACCCAAAGATCAAATCAATACCAATACTTAATAGGTGAATCTCTCCAAGGACATCTCTTAGTAGCAACAGCAACAGCAGTAATAATAATAATACTAAAATTACTCCATACCTTCTTCCGTATCAACGATTCCCTTCCCCTCAGCGACTCTACCATTCTCCACATCATCTCAGACTGCAATGAAAGTCGGTTATGTTTCTCAAAACAATACTAATTCTAACAATGCTAACTTGGATTGCTCTTTCTCACCTATTTAGCCTGTTGCGTTGAAATCATATCCTGCAGCTGCTGCTGCTGCTGCTGTCCAAGTTGAATACCTTCTAGAGAGCATTCCAAATAAAACAAATGAATCAATCATATCATAATCTGAGGAGAAACAGTCAATAGCTAATATGAACTACAGCAATTCTCCAGTACAATTGAAATCACAAGATTTCTTGGATTATTCGAAATAGCCCCCTTCTTCTTATGAAAGAGAAGTCACTCCAAAACAACAACAACAAACTAACTTTGGTTAAATCTAATAACAGTAATACATAAATTTTGTTGCTGACTAAGAGCCACTTAATAATGCACTTTCGTTGGATCCTGTGAATGCACTTCCCGTAGCAACTAGATATCCTGCTGATTCCATTTACAATGACTCGAAGAATTCTCCATG
>Ga0302271_10000138_pt1 | contig 64446 bp, 26 predicted proteins | sample III_Bog_N1_1_FD_198767 | JGI IMG/M metagenome (GOLD analysis project Ga0302271, IMG submission 198767) | Peat permafrost microbial communities from Stordalen Mire near Abisko, Sweden - III_Bog_N1_1 | ecosystem: Environmental > Terrestrial > Soil > Wetlands > Peat | place: Sweden: Abisko...
AAATCAATGAGCTCAAATTAGCAAATTCTATTTTACTTGCGAAACATAATAGCTCTGGAATTTACAGTGCTGCCTAAGTGTAGAATGCTTTGGAAATACCTTAAGCTCCATTCATTTCTGGAATTCCTGCTGCTCCAACTCTCCCTGGTGTTCCGATTCTTGATATTCCGTAAGCACCGAGTCTCAGTGGAATTGGAATTCCATCAGCTCCTTCTTTGCCAGGATTGGGTGTAGTACCATCAGCACCGATTCTCCCTGGAATGGCAATTCCAGAAGCACCAAGGATGAAAGATTTGGGAATTCCTCAAGCACCTGCCTTATCAGGAATTGGCATTCCTTAAGCTCCTTCTTTTTCATAAACGGGAATTCCTCAAGCACCTCCTTTATCAGGAATGGGAGTAATACCTTCTGCGCCTAGTCTTCCTGGAATTGGAATACCACAGCCTCCTAATATATCAGGAATAGGTATTCCTCAAGCTCCACCTTTATTTGGAACTGGAGCACCTCCTGCTCCATCTCTGTCAGGTATGGGTATTCCTTCAGCACCATCTCTACCTGGGATGGGCATTCCTTAAGCTCCTTCTTTTAGCAATTCTGGTGCGCCTTCTGCCCCATAAATTTCTGGTTTCGGAATCCCAACACCACCTCCTATTAGCGGAATACCTTTCCCCCCTCCACTTTAAACTGGAGCCCCTCCAATCCCATCACAGATCCCTCCTCCACATGTTATTTCCAATTCTTCATTAGTAAAAGTTAAAAAAAATCCAGGAATTCCAATGAAAGGTGTAAACTGGTAAGTACTTAAGTATGCCGATATCCAAGGCAGTTTATGGGAAAAAGTCAAAGAAGAAGAGATAGTTCTTGAAGAAGATTATTTGAAATAGCAATTCTGTCAAAAAGCAACCATTGTTAAGTAACCTAACTCCACAGCATCTTCCTCAGTAGCAGAAACAGCAGTACATTTTTAGTCTTAAATACTCATATTTAACCCAATTCTAACATTCTTTTTAAACAGAAAAAAATTTTACTGCTGACTCCTGAGAGACAACAAAATATTCTTCTTATTCTCGGAAAAATCAAGATGAAAGGTGATGCTATTGCTGAATTACTCTTAGAATGCGATTCTCCAAAAATAAATGCAAATCTAATCACTTCTCTTCTCTCTTCTATGCCAACTGAGCAAGAAATAGCAGCAATTTCAAGTTTTGATGGAAAATTAGAAAATCTTGGAGATGCAGAAAAGTAAGGAATAAGTTCATCAATATCTCATTGCTCCCTACAATAATTTAAACTTATTTCCTTATCTGAACTTTATTTCGATTTAGGTATATCAAAGCACTCGAAAACACGAATGGCTATGAAGAACGCTTGCTAGCATTAAAATTTAAATTCTCCTATCCAGAAACAAAAGATTTTCTTGAAGAAAAAATAGCTCTCTTGAACAAATTCTTTGACTCTGTCGAATCTGATAAGACTATTGTTAAACTATTAGAACATGCCTTAGCGTTGGGGAATTTCGTAAATGGTACAGGATTCAAAGGAGGAGCATGGGGATTCAAAATGTCTAATATTGATAAATTAGCTGAGGTTAAGTCTTTCGATAATAAATTGAATTTACTGATGTACTTAATCAATCGAGCTGAGAAACTCGAAGAAGTATAACTTGTAGATTTAGGAGAAGATTTGAAATATTTAGAGGAATGCACGAAAATACCTATCAGCTACCTTGTTTCAGAACTTACAGAGGTTAAAAGAGGAATTAAAGCGATTGACAAAGCTATTAAAATGTAGAGTGACAATCCATTAGATAAAATAAGAGATTCTGTTGAACCTTTCAGCAAGACTATCCAACCAGAAGTTGAGAAATATGATTAACAAATTAAAGACCTTGATAAGCGATATAAAGGAATTGCAGAATATTTCTCAGAAGATCCCAAGAAATTGTCTTCAGAGGAGTTCGCTAAATAAATTCTGCTGTTTAAACGAGCATGCATACAAGCAAAGGTTGCGTTCAAGAATCTGAAGCGTTGATTCTTCCAAGATAAGTGTTCTTTCATGTAATCGAAAGGTTAATGTTAACTATTTGGAAAATAGACATTTTTATTTATTTTTATTATCTGAAAATCATCCAAAACTGAAAGAAATTAAGAGTAGAATATTTTTTGAAAAGCTAAAAAACAAACGAACAAATAGACAAGAAAACCACTATTTTTTAGTTAAAAATAATCAGATTTCCCATCCCATCTATGCTTTGTTTGGAAAAAAGAGGATAATTATTTAAATTTACCAAGATATTCATCTTTAGTTTAATAAAAAATATTTTTTAATTCAATCAAGCCTAAACAACTTGTATTCCAAAATTATCTGGTATAAACTACAAAGAATCAAGTGGTAATCTCGGGGATATTCTTATCGCAAATTATCTTGCTCTTACAGGTGGATTTTACTTGATTTCACTAAGTAAGCTAAGTTAAATTCGTTCGTTAAGAAGATGTGTCCAAAGATTTCCAAGTGCTGGAATTGTAGTGTTAGATCCAAATACATTTTATGCATTATTCTCTGAGATCTAAGCAACAACATTATTCACTATTAGAACAGCCGAGTTTGATTAGTGAGCAAACTACTTAAGAAGATTCATGATTCCTAACAAAAACGCTTATTTTTCTTTAAAATCCTCAATTTAACTTGCCAAATCGTAGATATTGTCAATCACGAGAATCCTAATCTTGTGCAACTTTGTTAAGTATGTTGCTAACTCCTCTTAAACAAATGTCTTGAACTGCATCACAGAAGGAGTCTAAAGATCTATGAACTAATCTAATAATGAAGTGATTTTATCATCAGAAAGATTATTTCCCATGCGCTAACGTATACCATCTGAGAATTTAGAAACACATAAAAAAACATTTCAACAACTCAATCAGTTTTTAAACTCAAAAATCAACAAAATCTAATTATTTATTTCTTAGATTCACAGTATGTTACCAACTATTTAGTTCATTCTCTGCTGGTGAGGGCGCTTTGTGGAAGATAAATATATGCTGTAAACTTTCTCTGTGCCTTTTTCACTGAAGATTGCCTATTTGAATTTGAAAAATGAAGATTCAGGAATAATAACAAAATCAATCGCAATTCTTTACATTAAGTGCGAATTGTAGTGCAATGGAAGTCTTACAAGATTGATCTGGTCCAAAGATCTCAGTCACTATGCCTGTTCTGAGACCATTTCTGTGGATTAAAAAACAAATTAGTTTTGTTGAAGAAATTGAAGAATCAAGTGGAATCAATCATATTCAGTAATGAATAACTCATCTATTTACCTCAATAAAGCATCGATTTCTTTGACTCCTGAAGCGATGAATGAATCTTAAGGGTTATTCCCTTTTAACCTCAGATAATCTAGACAACTCATTCCCATATCATAGTTTGCTGGTGTGATTATTTCCTCTTGAATAGCTGGTTTCTCAGTTTCTTCTGGAATAGCTACATCATTCAGAATTGTGCGTTCTAACTCTTCATTCACAATTTAAACTTCTTCATGCTCCTCTTTTTTGAAGAAGATAGGCTATTAGTTTAAGTTATTATTCGGCTATTATTTCATTTGTAAACTTATTAGTTTCTTAGTGTAAAAAAGTTATTAATTATTTTTTTTGAAAAAGCTATTAATTCACAACTAACTAGCTGCTGGGTATTTTAACAAAAACCTTAACTAATTAAACCAAAGGCGCCAAATTATCTTTGGGATGTCAGATTTCTTGAGATCAAAAGACTATCTTAGTAAAACAAATTATTTCAACACAAAGTAAGAATAACAAGTTAACAATGAGATTTTTTTATTTCGGAGTAATAATTTAAAAAAAAGGGAGATTTCGAAGCAAATACTGACTTTATCCAATTTAAGAGAGTCATCAATTTATCTTGTTATGCATTCTGTATTCCAACTAAGCAAATTCATAATATTTTTACTCTTTGGCATACCAATACAATATTTTTTAATTTCACAAAATGTGATTTGAAATTTTACAGCTTGAAACTGCTAACTTTTTTTACATAATAAAACTTAATTACCTGTCATTAGAAGCACACATTCCCCAAGAGGTTCCTGTGTGTGATTCTTAATTTATTGAATCTGGAGAAAGAAGATAATTATTTCTGTTGAATTTGAGAACCAATACACTATTATTACTAAGTTAAAATAATAATAAATCAAGAATGCAGACAGAAGATATAAAAGAGGCACCAGCTGATAATAAGCAGGGGCAGCTACATTCTCCTTAAGCATCTCATGCTGTTTAGTAATCACATCTTGTTGAACATGAACAACCTTCCCAAGAAGAAAAGGAGTATGATCTCTCAGAGTTAACTATCTCAAAAGATGCACTCGAGCCTATTAAATTCGATGGCATGGCGGAGATATTAAAAGTACTACACTCTGGAGTCGTCAAAGGGTATGAAAATATACTAAAAATTCATAATTACGTTAATCCATATTCTATTGAAGAGAATTAAATCCCTTTTCATTTTAATTTGATTCCTTTTTCTGCTGATCAGGATTGAGAACTCAAAATTGCGAGAAAGCTTTGTGAAGGCCATAACTCTCCCTCGAGTTGGTAAGGTTATGAGGCTGAGTTTCTATTTTATCTTGATGAGTAGCTTCCGCGAGTGCGTAAAGTTCGACGACGAAGAAGAGATTCTTAAAAATTTAAAGAAACGACTCAGTAAAAATTACGTTAAGCTCTTCAGTGCAATTCCCTAACCAAAGGATGAAATTGTCAATCTGATAATCTTCTGTTTAGGATATGCTAATCACTAGCTATTCTACCATATTTTCCCCAAACAAAGAGAACTCTTCGATTTGCGGTTTGTGTTCAATTGCTATCACATCTTGATCTTTGAATTCAATGGCATTTTTGTCAGTGATTTCTTTGTTCGCATGAACATCGATAAGGTCTTTTAGTAATAGAAATTTCTTGATTACGAGCGAGTGAATAGAAAAGCAATTCTCTAAATGTAGGAAGCAAAAAGTAAAGTAAAAGCTAAGACTTTCTTTGGTTTCAATCTTTAGTTTCCAGATATCGCATCGCAAGAAGGATAAAAATTCACAAAATAAATGTAATTTTAGAGATTCTTTTGGGAAATTTCACTAAAAATAATATATTGTAATTGGTTAATGTTCAGTAATTTCTTCATTTCTTTTGTTTTTGAAGGCAAGACAAGTTTAAACCATAAAAAACGAGTATTCACTTACAAGAAGACTATCTCGTGGATCATATTTCTAGTTAAGACAAGAAAAATAAGATTCACAGCAAGTTAAAAGACAAAAGAATCAAACAAATAGAAGAAAGTGAGTGGAAGAAGATGCTCACGATGCAAAATTAGTAGATCTTAGAAAACTAAATTAATCCTGTTAACTCTGATAGAGAACGAGCAAACACTGATAGAGAAAGAGCAAGTGCTGATAGGGAAAGAGCAAATACTGATAGAGACCGAATTATAAGAAGATAAGTAGTTGAAAGAGCTGAATAAATCTTTGAGAAAACTGCACTCCGTACAGAATAAGATGGGTGTTTCAACAAAGAAGATCAAAATTACTTCTCAAATCTTTAACTTAACTGCAACTAAATCTCCCCAACTGTTTCCGATCTCTTAGCTTACGAATCACGTACACTTCCTTTTGAGAAGAAAAAACTTATCCGACACGCATTCGAAACCGTCAACGATAAGCAGGATAGTCTGCTTAGTTAACTGAGGTAATTCAGCTAAAATAGAAAATCATCTAAAGAAACGAAACTCACATAAAAAGTTAATAAAAACATGATTGACCATTTCGGACTCAGACCTCCACCGAGGGAGTACTATCAAAAGCATCCGAAACTTGATAAACTCTTTAAAGACATGTTGGATATAAATTATGTGCTCAAATGCAATCGAGAGAGTATCAATTAGCTGCCAAGTTCAGTTCAGATGCATAACGAGCAAGCAAACGAGCAGCAGTAATTCATTCTAAACTAAGAACGCGATTACAATAAGTAAAATTAGCGTTAGAAAGTACAAGAAAATTTGAAAGAAGTTGTTGAAGCAAATTAGAAATATTAGCTAGAAACAAGACCAGGATACAGAAAAAAATATATCTACACGAAACCACTGCAGTACATTAAAAAGACTTAAAGTATGGGATAACTACCATTGGAGGGTATCATGTAGAATAATTAGCAGGATAAAATGACATTTAGATCGAATTAGGAAACTAACAAGATCAATAAAAAGAATGAAGAAAAAATGGAGTTTTAAGGCATGCCTAGTGGTAATGCGATATTATCAGCTAGCAAGCCTACAAATGCTAATAATGGATAATTGTTTTAATTTTAAAATCTAGTCATAAGAGAGGAAAAGTTATACAATGGATTAAATGTTGATAAATCTCCTTAGAAATTAACTGATAAAAAAGCTATTCAAGAATTAGGAGGATAAAATCTTTATAAAGATACTTAAGAAGACAATACTCAACAGTAGAGTAATAAGATGGGTAGTATTTTTAAAAAAGAGAAAGTTATTAAATAAAGGCAGCTTGAACCAATGAGTAATAGATAACTTGAGTTTAAAGTGGTTGAAATGGATTCTGAGAAAAACAATAATGGATTTAAAGAAGAATTAGTAGATGAGAAAAATAGTAAATAAGTAAAAAGATAAAATATAAATGAAGATAACGAATATTACAAAGATAATCGTCGAGTCTACAAGCAAAAATATAAAGGATTTATTTAAGGTATGAGTACAGATAATAATATTGATGATATTCTGCAGGATATTCTACATCAAAGAAGTTAGTTTAATAGAGGGTAAAAGAGTAAAAACAAGGATGTTTGACGAAAATGTAAGCTAGAAGGAGTGAAATAAGAGATAATGAGTCTATTTAATAATATATTTTAGATGATTCATTTTATTTTTAATGAAATAGTGGAACATAACCAAAATAAAAACTTTTTTATTACTTTCTTTAAAATTTTTAAAGATATTTCCAAAACAGAATCTTCCTTAGTTTCTTGTTTGTGTCTATTGAAATCTCATGTATCATAAAAATAAAAGGGAGGATATTAATATAATATGCTACTCAGAGCCATTAAAAGTATTTTATGGGAATTATTATAAGCACTGATGATGTCTCATAAATCAGTAAAAAATTTTTTCTCAAAACAAATAATCAAAAAAAGATTTTAAAAGATAATTTCCATCAAAATGGAAGACTTATTCGACTCTAAACTAAGTGATCCATTGAAGGTCTACCAGCAAAGAGTTAATAGTTCCCTTTAGTTCTTAATAGACCAGCCTACTTTCACTGAGCAGAATATTCACAGTTGGCATGAAAATATTCTTCATATCTAAAAGTCAATCAATGAATTAGCAAAGGGAAAACAAATCTCTGGTGAGTTAGAGCAACTTTGTAGGACTAATGAGTAGCTTAGGATGTAATTTGATTTTATCCTGCAGGAGTAATATCCTTATCTTAGAGATTCCATCAGGAAGAAACTTGAGATATCGTAAGGTCTTAAAAATGAAAGAATTTCCGCAGCGTAATGCAGATTCTTCAATTATGGAAGTCAAGTACTTGATAAAGAAGACAGATAGACTGAATTCAAGAATTACACACTTGCGAGCTTCTCAGAAGTGATGTAATAAATAATAATTTGGCTTTCGCTTATTTATTTTTTTGGTTTGTTTATCTTCATTGTTGAAAATGACTTTTCCTAAAAGATTTAGAGACACTATCAAAAAGACTATGGTTTCTTTTCTGAATCAACTCGGAGGGACTATTTTCATCGGAATTAGAGATTATGATATGACGTAATTTTATATTTACTAGCCATTTTGTATATTTATTATTGAAAATATTCTAAAATAATTAAATGCTTTGTTTTTAGAGTTTAAGGAATAGATCTCTCTCGCAAAGATATGGACACACTAAAACTAATTATTTCTGACATCAGACGTCAAATTGAACCTGACTGTAATGTCTTAATCAACGTCGATTTCATCCCTGTCATGTAATGGGGTTCGTTCTCTAATGGCAAATGGATTGTCCGGGTTAAAGTCTCCTAAGGAGAACTCAACACTTTGTATGCTTACAAAATTAAACAAGACGATCCGTTTGTTTTCTCTAGTGCTTTTCGTGAGGATGGATCTAGTCAGCGTTATGAGCTCAGTAAATTTATATATTCTTGTAAGTAAGTACATCAATTTGGAAGATAAGCAACTGCGCCAATAGAATATGCTCCTCCCCATGAATAAGCATATCTATGTGAATCTAATTCAGTTGTATATCATGACTAAAAAGGTGAAATAAAAGGTAAGTATATTCCTGTCTAATAACCATAGCCTTAGAACAACAATCTATCATAAGAATAGTAAGTAAAAATCAAATAACTTGAAGATGAGAATAAGAATTTACACTCTGAATTGAAAAAAGCAAATAAAAAAATAAATGAAAAAAACTAATAATTGAAGGATTCTTAAAATACGAAATAATTACTAATAGAGATAAAGGATCTAACTCAAGAGTTAGACAGTATTAAGGTAAAATAGTAGGAATATAAAAGGCAACATGAATAAGATAGCAAATAAATAGCTGAACTGACATCAAAATGTATTGAAATCAATGACAAAAATAGGGAATTAAAAGAAATCTTAACATAAAATTCAATTCAATTCTTGTCGAAAAATCAACAAGACAAAGATAAAATATCAAATTATCCAGATCATAGATAATATTAAAATAATAGGATAGAACAGCTAGGGTTTTAATCTGTTGATTAACAGAAAATGAAAGAATTTAGCACTCCTTTGAAGATAAATTCTTCTAAAAATACTCAAAATTTCTAAGTTGAAAGTGTAGAGGTAAATAAATTCGAAGCGTAATTCCCTAAAAACAATAATCATAAGTAAGAGAAAGCATCTGCAGGAAAGCAGGAATCTTAACCTCCGAAGTTTATTAGAAATTTCAATGAAGGAAATAATGAACTTGAAAAACCAAACAACAACGCAAGATTGGATTCTAATCAAAAAGATAAAATAAATGAAGATAATTTTGGGAATTATTAGGTAAATAAAAATCGATAGATTTATTTGCAAAACATGAATGATAAAGAAGAGAAAAAACAATAGTTAACTAACAATAATCAGGAAAATAATAACAATAGAAGTTATAAGAATCCCTTTTTAGTTGAAGTTCAAAAAGGAGGATAACTAGAGGTTCCGAGAAAATCAGATGAAATTTCAAAACTTGATTTAAATCGGTTTGAATCATGGATTATGATTTCAACAAGAAGAAAAGATGAATAGCAGAAAGCTCTTCAAGTCCTAAAACAAGCCTTAAATGAAGATGATTGTTAATTTAAAACTATTGATGATCAAAATATTGTTGGAGTTTTCTTTAAAAATAAGAATTCGATGATTCAGAGATATGAAACAGTGATAATATCAATTCCACAAACTTGGCTGAAAATTTTATTTAAAACAAACGAGCAAGATGTTTCAGAAATATTCTTTGGGTAAACTATTTAGTAACAAAAGAATTAAGATGATACGATGAGCTTCCCAGTGTTCCCAGTGCTTCTCTTTGATAATATCAAAGATGTTGAAGGAATTTGGAGCGAAATCCAGAAGATATTTGGACGATAAGATATTAAAAAAATTAAACCAAATAAATACTATACGACGATAGATGAACGTATTATTAACGAAATAACAGGTTAATAAATTAAATCAATTCGGAGAGATATGTCTATTGATAGAATTGGGTATATTGTTGGAAAGTATGTTGAGATATCTGGATAAGATCTTGATGAAAAACAAATTTAAGATTACTTATTTTCTTGCTTGATTTTCTTGCAATTCTAAGTCAAGCTAAAATAGAAAGATCAGATAGTTGTTGAGTTCAGTAGTTCGTTAGATGCGCTCATTGGTTAACTGAAGCTTGAAGAATCGAAGATAGAGGGGATAGAGATAATTAAATTAGATGAGATTATGGATGTACCTCTTAAATTTAAATGATGAGTTTATGTGTTTTTATTGTTGTTAGTTTCATAAATTTTCTGAGAATTGGCTAAAATCTTTTGGTGATTTATCTCAAAAAAAAAGAGAAAATGCTACATTTTCAATTTAAAAATGCTATTACTCTCAACATTAACATAAATATATTTAAACTAAAGCTGGATGACAGACTCACTCACATTGTATCTCTGTATTTTTCTTTATTAGTTCCATATCTAATCTATTTTATCAAAGCAGAGTTTTAAGATGAGAATTGACTCCTTGAGTTAGAACTTCATATGAAAAAAGACACTTTTATGCTAGCGAATCAATAGCTCTTTTATTCTTCTCATCGACTTCTCCATAAGGCTGCCAATCCATCTTGAAAGTGAGTTCAAGTTGTTTAAGTGGAGGTAACACATTTTTTGTAATTTTGAAGATTTCCTATTAGAAGAACTTAACTAATTAAATAGCATATATTCTATACCCAGTTACATTCAAAAATTGCAGCATTCTCTTGACTCTAAACTCATGGTTTGTATATGGACGTAAAAATGTCTCTTTATATCTAGCTAATGCGTTATCCATTCTACTCACTTTACCTGTCGCTTCATCATCAAGGTTAATTCCATAGAAATCTAATATCAATCTGTAACTCTCAATTATGCGCTTGCCAATCTAATGAATAATCAAAAATTATATTTAAAGAGTATCCTTTTAATAATAATCCCACTTACAACTGCATTCTCGCGGAATAAGGTAGCTCTTTCCTTCCCGAAATCTCCTTAGAAATGAGGAAACAGCCAATGGAAATATGCATGATTTATATCCAGATGTGCATGCTGTCCTTTCCTGCACAATATTTTTTCACCAAAATATTCTTAAAACAAACAAATAAATACTTAAATCATTGTTCTTACCAAGCGAACATCTCGAAAATATCAGCTCCACATATTGGTGCTTTGTATTATCCTAGATAAAACTCAGTGACTTTAATATAGGGGTTTATCTTTTTCTTAGGTTCTTCTGGTTTTTCTTCTTCTTTTTTTTACTTTACTGATGGCTAACTTCTAGTTCTCAGACCTTTCTAAGAGCTATCCATTTACTCTGATGATCTTCCTCTTTTCAATTTATCTTTACCACCTTTTTTCCCTTTCTTATCGTCTCTGTCATCGTCATTATCATCATCGTCTTTATCTACTACTTTATTATTCTTTTTATTCTTATCATCTAACTTTGATTTATCATCTTTATCTTTAGCATTTTTATTATCTTTTTTATCTTTGCCTCCTTTTCCATCATCTTTCTTATCTTTCTTGTTGTCATTTTTGGTGTCAGCGCCATTTCCTTTACCATCTGATTTAACTTATTCTTGTAGTTTTCTTTTGAATTCACTAACTTTCTCTCCTGTTTTTGACTTCGTATACATCCTTGAAGAAGAAGATTTCTGTAAAACTAATATTTATCTATGGGAATATTATTACTTTTGAGTCGTTTCCTTTTTTTTTGTTTCCTAATTTTTTCTTTATAAATTGCTAGAGAAGATTACCAACCAGCCAGTTCGATTCTCTTGAACCAAAATTTTTTATTATCAAATTTTTTTTCCAAAAATCTAATTGTTTCCTTTTCCTCTACAAACGAAATATTTATCAGTAAATTCAATGACTCTTAATTGATTCAATCCATAATATTTCACAATCAACAGAAAAAACCAAGAAAAAAGAAAGAAAGAGACTTCAAATTCTTTTTAATTTCAAGGAAGGTTTTGTATTTTTCTAAGAAAGCTATTGAACCTTATTCTTTGTTCTCGACAATAACGATGAATGAGGTTCCCACGAAGCTGCATTAGGTGAAAAACTTTCCGACAACCCCTCAAAGGCGTTACTTGTTATCGGAGTAGGATCATGTATTTTCAATGAAGAAACAAAGTTAAAAAGACCATCGGAAGGAGTCGAACAATGTAGATTATTATTCGATCCTTAAATTAGTTTAATTTATATTGCTGTCCCTTCACTTTTCATACTAACAAGAGATGGAAGACTTCTCGCGGAATCTGCGTAGTCTCTATGTAAATTATCATTTTTCATCATTTCCTAAAATTTATAAAGTGGACGCATTTGCTGTTATGCTGAGGAGGGCTGCTACTATTATAGTTATTGCTTTAAATACATTGAATTTATTGATGTTCTCGAACGGTCATTAGTTTTCTATTGACTTTAAGTTTCTTGATGATTATCTCTTGAAGTTGGGCTCTTCGTTGCGCTTTCAGAACTACTAACATAATTAGAGTGATATTTGACTAAAACTTGATTAGAAAGAGGAGTGTTTTATTCTAAGATTCGAGATCCAATTACTCTGTTGGTAAAAGCAAACTTTTATAAAAGAGGCACGTTATTATTATTGTTGTTATTATTCTATTAATCGGTTTTAGTTCCTTTGATTGGAGAAGAACTATTCTAGAATCTATTCTATGACAGAATATCTGAAGACGATGTGTTGAAAACAGTCTTTAAAACTTATCTTATTGATGCAGGTGTGGATTCTGTTTTCGATGGAAGTGCTTTAGCTGCAGCAACATTTTTCGCTTATTTTTTTAACAACGAATTCTCTTCAAGGAAATGTTTAATCGTGGAATCTTAAATATGCTTAGCGATGCTTTGCTAGATGTCATTTACTTAAGTTGTTTTTTTCAAAGCCCGAAACTAAATCTACCTTAAATTACTCTAGAACGTTTTCTTAAATTATTCTGTGAAAATGCTATTGCGAAATTTCTTTGGTTTAGTAGTTTTTTTCTCTTAGTCATTATTCTGTTATGGTTCGTTATTGTTGTTGTTGGGTTAGTTGTTTTAAGAATTCAGCTCATTGTTTGCTTATGTTGGTATTTCAGCATCTTCATTGGTATTCAGAACATCTAATGTATTAAATCTAGGATAATTTGTAAAATTCCCAGCCATTTGAGAATTTAAGAATTATTTTGAAAAAGCTTCCAAATGATCTTGGCTATCTCCGTATATTGCGTTGTGATATGAACTCCTACTAGATGAGTTACCGCCAGGAGTTTATGAAGATGAATGCATGTTGATTCCAGCAAGGGAAGGGATGAATTAGTTAGAATTTTTATTTTATTAACTAAGATTGTTTTTCTCAAGTAATGATTGTAAATTAAGTTTTTTTAATTTTCGATCCATATTAGTTGCGGAATTGGATTCTCCTTCATGAAGATAAACGGATACTGCTTTCTTAGGAGAATCTTATGGAGTAATAGTATTAGTCTCAGGAGCACAATTTTCAGCTGTATCAAGTACATTTTCTTATGTTCCTTGAGCATTTTATGGCTCAGAAGGTTAACTTTATTAGTTTTCTTCAGTGATTTCGAATTTAATATGGTTTTTCGAATTGAGACTATTATTTTTTATATCTCCTGTAGATGCAAAGTATTCGTCTTACATTGCTAAAGGAGGTTTAGTTTTCTTTTCTTGGTCTTTACTTTAAACTCTTAAACTGTAACTGCTAGCTGATTATATGTGCCTTTTTAGTAAAGAAGATCCATGATTCTCAGATTCTGCTTATTTCATGTTTGCTTCTTAAAGAAAATAACTTTTTCTTCTTTCTTCTTTCTTTTGGTTTTCTAACTTTGACGGGCTATTAATTTACATTTTTTATTCTGAGGTACTTCCATAATGTTATGATTCTTCAAAATTATTGCTCATTTTAAGATTTCTTGAATTATTATCTGAACTCTATTGAGATTAAGAACGAGCTTTACTTAAACTATTCATTTATTTTAAATCACTAATTGTATGTCTAATCTCGAAGTTTTCTGAATTACCCTTCGATAACGTGTGGAACTGCGATACTGATATAGAAGGTTGTTTTTTATTTTTCCCTGTGGGAATATCTTTTTGAGGTTATTGATTTTGAGAATCAACTGCAGCAGAAGTAACTACAGTAGCTTTATGATTATTAGAACCTGAACGAGCAGTGTTCTATTCACCAGCAGTTGGTTGTATGTCCCTAGAAATCCTTCCTTTTTCATTCATCATAAATTTATCCTCTAATTTTGGTGCAGATCCAAACATATTTAACTTAAGCTAGTCATCTTGTTTTGTTACCGCTAACACAGAAGGCACACCACCACCTTCACCACCAGGAGTATTTTTGAGATATTGAATTCTTGAGTCTTTAAGTTATCCTGGAGGCTAAGCACTTACTGGTCTTGCACCTTCTGTGTTAAGATTTCTTGAAAGTGCTAATTTCTTCTCAATTCCCTCTCTGTCTTCGAAGCAGTAGTCTTTGTATTCTTTAAGGAAAGAAGATATGCTCTCTAGCCTTTATTTGTGATTGATGATTTTTTATTTCAATCTCGCTTTGATTTAATATGAGCTCTTGATGTCAGCCATTATGCTGAGTTTGAATACTTATCGCTTTATGACAATCAACTAAGCTTCTGTTATGTGAAAAAAATTACAAAAAATGGTAAAACTTATGCGATTCTACAAAATTATGCAATTAAAGAAGTTACTTCCACTGTATGTCTCGCATATTACACTAAAACTTCTATTCCGCTTCATTAGTATGTCTTCTTCGCCAAAGATTTCCCCTTAACCAATGACTCCTAACTTCAAGTGTAGAAAATAAAGAATTGTCAAAATGAAACCTAAAAAAACTATTATTATCATACTTTATACTTCTTATTTTTTTCTGAGTTAATTTTCAATCTATTTTCATCTGCAAGTGCGTTCGTACTGTTATCTTCTTCGTCATCTGAGAATCCATCATCACCTTTTTTATCTGCAGCTTCTTTTTTTTGTTCATCAACTATTTTCTGTCGATCTTAGTTGCAGTAAATCTAGAATTCAACAAAATAAGTTAAAAAATACATCATAAAACTGAAAATCCTAAAAGAAAGAGCTAAAGTGACATCCCCTCATGAAATATTTGTTATTTTACAGCAAATTCTCCTTGTTTGACGATGTAAACATGGGATGCTTTGCTTCCTTCTAGAAATACAACTTCATCTTTATTGAAAGTGACTCTCTCTGAGAAAAAATACAAAAGCCTAAGGAGATTAAAGCTCCAATGTTCGAAGAGAGGATGATTCTAAAGAAATGCGACTTCTTTTGTGATACAGTCACGTTCTTCTGTTCCAATGATTTCCATGAAAGCATGCCGATCCAGTACTAAGCAGTAAGTCTCCTCCATGCAGAACATTGATCCATCTGAGCCTCTATTGTAAAGTAAAGAACTCTCTCCAAAGGCTTCTCCCTTTTTGAGAGCCTTAACGAGATGCAGAGAATCCCTCATTTTTTCTTCTTTTGAAAAGAATTTTCGAGGTGCAGATTCTTCATCTTTTCCTTTTTTCGGCTTTGGAATGTAAAATCCAACTTGACCACTCAGAATTATGTAAAAGTATTCACTTTTCACATCTAGCAAAACATCCAAACATTGTGGCATCCAAATAAATACTTTAATTTAGAACTTCTAAAAGTTATCAGTGAATTGTTTGTTTACCTATCTCGATGATACAATGATCTTTTGAGTACTTTTGAAGTTTTGAGCGCTTTATGATCTACTGAATTTCATCTGCTTTACCGCGCACAGCATAATCTTAAAAGAATTTCACTAACTACAGCTAATCGTAGATTTCTATGATTTCTTCTTTTGCCTTTTCTTTCTTTGCTAGGAGCTCCTCTAATCTCTAGTTTTGAAACGTAAATAGTTGTAGAAAATAACCAATAAAAGAATGTGTTACATGGAAATTCATATTTGTGTTAAAGAGGATAAAGAGATTATGGATTATCTGGAAATAAGTAAAAAATATCTCTTAGGAGTTAGCTGAATCAATCAATCAAGAAATTAATTAATCATTATTCCGCTAATTAAATTTTCAAGGATTATAGATGGATAACTAATCTCATTAGGTTTGTGTGGAAAATTAATTAATAAATTAATCTAAAATAACGTTTCACTTGAATGTGCTAAACCTTTTAAGCAATTCACTAAAATAACTTTTCTTTTTTATTATTTTGAATTCTAAATTTGCTTTCACTAAAAATTATCATAAATCATAACGCAACATAATAATGAAACAAAATTTTTAAATTATCAAATGCTCTCCCAACCTTTTTAATTTTCATTAAAAGACAAATTAAAAAGGAATTTTGTCTTGAGGGGAGGTACATTATTATTGTAAGATCAATCTAATCTTGACATAATAAACATAGACCTCTTATATTTTTGAGTGTTTTGGAGTGAATACACTCTTGAGATTCATATTAGCTAGGATATCTGAAACCTTCACAAAACTACATTTGTTGAGTAGAAATAGAGAATTTTTGTGGTCAAATAATGTTGTTATGTTGTGAAAATACATTTATTAGAATTTTCCAAAAACAATAGACTTCATTTTTTTTTGATTTTTATTTTTGCTATTTATTATTCTAATCCATCTCAAAAATGAGCAGCTGAAGGGGAAAGTGGTCCCAGTGACATATGGAATATGTTTCAGATGGAATCATTCTATTCTTTTAACTGGGAGCATTCCATTTTGAGAATAATTTAAAATGACTCTTCTTTATTTTTGAATATTTTTACTTTTTTCTACAATTTTTCTGATGCAATATTTTTACATTTCCATCTTGAAAATGATAATTTTTCAGTATAACTATTGTTTTTAAGTGGAAATATCATTGAAATGAGCGTTTTATAGGCTTTATTCTCTGCAGGAATGAGAATAATGTTTGCATCTAAGATATTTGATAATGCTCTAAATTGAAAAACTGTCTGATTATTTAATTCCATAAAAATAATGATCATTTTAACTTATAATTAACAGGATGCTCATAAAAATCAAATAACTGCCCTCAACAACCGAATTTCCACACAAGCATTTCTTAATATTTTTACATTTATGGCAGTGCATCTTTTGAAAACTGTAAGGTTTTACAGAGGCAATGTGTAATTTGAAGAAAAAATATTGGGGAAATAATTCATCTGTAGACTTTTAATCTCTAATCTATTTCTTAGCCATACAATCTAATGACATTCATATCTTTTCTGTTGAGTTTTCTAACCTCAAAATTTCTAAAATATCAATTATTTTTTGAAAAATATTTAGCGTACAAATATGTCAATTACAGGTGCTTAGTTGATTTGAGTACCAAGAGTTTTCATTTTTAAAGAGCCAAGATTAACAAAAATAAATTAATTCTAATCTGTAAATAACACAAATCACGCAATTTACCAAAGAGAAGGCAAGTTAAGCATGCATCTGAATTCAGAATTTGAGGTGAGATATTAACATTGGGAAATAAAATAAAATAAAGAAAACAGGGGTGTAAATTAACTAAAATATCATTAAAACTAAACTCAAAGACTGCTATTATCCAGCTTTTAAGAGACCAAACAAATAAATAAGGCTACACATAAAACTAATGAGACAAATGGTCCAGAGGAAATTAGATTTCTGCAACATCAGCAATATTACATATCCTCAAAATCTTATTATTGGTAATAAAAAATAAAACGAAAGTAACCATACAAGGTTTGTAGTCATAATTACCTTTTTGAAACAATTCAACTTTTTGAATTGAAGTTGAATTTCAAGAAATATCATTCAAATTGTTACTAAATTTCATAGATCTCACACTTTGTTTGGAATAGATTGTTATTCTCTCTTAATAAATTGCATTAATGTTCGATTATTCTAGGAGTTTCTTCTTCTTTTTTTGTTTTGTTTATTTATTTCTCCCTTCTTACTCTCCCTCCCCAAAGTGCTTAATATTGTTAATGTTACAACTTGGAGAAACATTAAAAGTATAAAAGAATACTTTCTTCAAAACAAACGAAAAGAAACCAAAAACAAAAAAATAAACTATCTTTCATCTGTTTTGATCAACTGATTAAAAACACAAATATTTCCTCTGCAAATCGATTGATATCTGTCATTAGATAAAATTTAACCTTAAATCTAATAATTTAACTAATTCGAAAAAGAAATGGAGTTTTCTAAGACATCTCCTAGTCAAGATACAGCTAATCTACAATAAGAGTCATTTGAGAGATAAGTTCCAATCAATGACAATTCTTTTGTCTTATTCAAGTCAACTGTTTAGACTGAAAAGAAACATTTAAAGAATTAATTAATTCCTGGGGTAGATGGAAAAAATAATCCCTTTGAAATTAAGGTTTAGAATTCTATGAAAAAAATAGAATAGGACATTATCGAGAGAATATTGATTATCGATACTGTGAAATAAAAGATCACCTTCATTGACCATTATGTACTCTAAGATATGAGAAGAAATGTCAAATTTGAAGAAAATCAAGAAAATGATGATAAAAGAAGAAATTAAGAATAGCTCCAATAGTTGCAGGATAAATATGAGCATTTGTAGTAGAAACAACAGGAATAATAAAATCTATTGCAATAATAACTGGAATAGAAATTCTAAAATCATCTTTATTAATAGATGCATGCAATTCGAATCGGATTCGAAAAAGAAAAAGAAATGCTAATCTCAAAATAATAATTGCAAAACTATCAGTTTAAAGATATTGCTAATAGTCAAAACTAAAGGATTTTAGAATTAGAAGATTAAGTCCTTGGTAGAAATGATGAAATAAAAGCATAAAAAGTTGCATTTTCTTTAGAATTAGAGTAAAAATCAGGAAATATTTAGTAGCTATATTTCAATCTTAGACAGCAGGAAGAGAGGTATGTTGAGCTTGAAAAATAACTTAAATTCTACTCAACAATAAATGACAATCTCAGAGATTCAATGTGTTCCTTAGCTTCTAAAAGTAGTTATTCTATTGAATCTCCTCAAACAGTAACAAAATAATAATAATAATAATAATAATAATAATAATAATAATAATAATAATAATAATAATAATAATAATAATAATAATAATAATAATAATAATAATAATAATAATAATAATAATAATAATAATTGTAATAATCACAATCCTGCTTGAAACCGCAAGATGAATTAGTTTCAGAATCAGACAGTAATAGCGATCATACTGGATAAAATCACTAATAATAATCATTGCCAGAACGAAAACACAAAATATCCAAAAAATCAAAAATATCTACTTCTAATTTTAAGGTAGATTCTACGTGTTCTTCTTTGAGTACTTCCCCAGAATGCTAAGATAAAACAACCAACGCTAACAGTGCTAATAATTCTAATTACAACAACATTCTCATCCAAAAAAATGCAAAATATTTTGCTAATTATTTCTATTTATTCTTGAACAACACTGCTGAAGCTAAGACCATTATTACTGAAACTAACCCTGAACTTTCAAAGGAAACTATCGCTAAGATCATTCAAGACTTTAACCTTTAGCATACATAGAAGACTCTCAACAGAAAAGATCTTATGGAACTCATTTAATATTCCCAACTTTCAACAACTTTCAACTATTTCCTGACTAATAAAGCTGCAAATTTGGTGAACTTATCAACTGCTAAGAATAAAACAGCCTTGATTAAAACTCTTGATGTAATATTACACCTTTTCCCTGAATAATCATCCCCTGCTGTTTTTTAAAATAATGAAGGAAATAAGCTATTGCCTTTAAATCTAGCATCTTATCCTTCAAGCCAGCCTTTGGATTCTTCTTAACCGATATCATAAACTCAAATTTTATGAATTTTTCTTCATTCTTACAAATCTTCTCTCATTTCTTAATATTAATGAAAAACTGTAAATATTTGTATTCTTATTATCACTTTTTCACATAATTTATCATCAAACCTTTAGATAATTCAATAAGTCTCTGAAAGGATAATAGTTATCTCCGCAATTTTGAAAATTAATTAGCTGATTAGAAAGACTTTATTTTTGTTGTTGTAAATTTAAATCAAAAAAGGTAACAAAAAAAAAGAGAGAGAAATGGATGAAAATATTCAAAACAAATGGGATCAGTTTCGATCTAAAGAAGAGGAGTATCTGAAATTGAATGATTAAATCGATCAACGAAGGAAAGATATCGCAGATCGCATTGTAAATATGCAAATATGATTGACATTTCGAAAGATTACGGTTTTGTTTTTTCTAATTGTATGTCTGACTAGAAATAAACTAAAAAAAACGAAGTAGATGAAGAATAAGATGGAAGTGTAGATGAGTTTGGGATTAATGAAAAAGAACTTGAAAGAGGAGAAAATGATGATGATGCAGATGAAGCTGAAGGGAATGATAATTAAGACGAAGAGGAATAGAAGCATGAGGAATTTTCAAACAGAAAATATATCGATTAAATTGTTCAGCGTGTGAATAAGCAAGTCGCTGATACAAATGATTAAAAAGATGAAAATGACAGGGATAATGATGATGAAGATGATAATATAAATGCTTCGTAACTACTGAAAAAGCAAGAATAATTAGAAGCTTAGCTGTCTAAACATAAAAGTAGGGATTAGCAAAAACAACATGATCTCCTAGAGTTAGAAATGCTAGTTGAAGAATAAGAAAAGACAATAAAAATACAGAGAATGAGAAAAGAAGCGTTAGCTAGTGAGGTAGATTCACTTGAAAACACTTTAGCAGTCAAAGAGAGTGTGCTAGCTTAACTAGGTGAGAAAGGTCGTTCATTTGAAGAAGAAAATGAATCTTACTAGATTCAGCTTAGATTACTTGCTCAGAAGATTGAAGATACTAAAGCTCAAACAGCTCAGTTATAAACGCTTCGTTTAGCAGAAGAAAAAGAAACTAAAGTTGTTCAAACAGTAAATCTCACTAAATTGCTAATGTTGACTCTAATGACTCTTTATGGATTAACAGGAAACAGAAATGGTTAAAAAAGACATAAAAAAGAGAGGAACTGAACTCAGCAAAAAGGAATTAAAGTAATTTATTAGATTAAAGAACATAATTTTAGATAAAATTACTTGAAATTTGCTTCTTTTTTTGTTATTTCCCGTAGACTCAATCGGCTTTAAGAAGAGTTAGATAAGGTGAAAGTGAATCTCTAGACAGCTGGAAGAACATAAGGTGCAGACAAAGCAGTGGATGCTAAAAAGTTAAATGAATAGCTGAATCTAGATATTAAGAAATATGACAGATAAATACAGGAACTGTTGTAGGCTTTCAAGAAGCAGCTTCGATTAATTGATATCTTAAAGCGCTAGAAAAATCATCTCATTGCAGGATAAATATTTGCATACACTGAAGAGAGCTTCTTAGCTGCAATCAAACTGGGATAAAAAATATGATATGTGTAGTTCTTTTACCATAGAGGAATAACCTTTTGGATTATTGGGAATTCCTTCAGATTGTGAATAAAAATCTCGAAATCGATCTCATTTTCATTTTTCATTCGCAAATATTTCATAAAAAAACATACAAAGTTTGATTTAAAAAGCTACGTTACGTCTTTAAATGTAGTGGATTAGTTTAACAAATAATTGGATATAAAACTGAGGGATTAAACGTGTTGGAGTGATCAAATATTTAATTTGGAGAGAGATGCCTTGAGGGGGGAGAGAAAAAAACAATAAATAGAGAACATCAAAACAGATTTGAACGAAATAAGGTGTGACTAATTCGTAAATTTTACCAGAAAAAAAAAACACATAAAGAGTTAGAGAAAAAGGAGCTCAGGAAGTTCTGAAACAGAAGAGGGTGAACTCCTGTGACGCTCTATGAAGGAGTATAAAAAACTATACAAAGAGAAAGAAGTCATTGGAAGAGGAAATTTTGGTATTTTAGTTTTTTTTTTTGGAGAAATAATCCATTTATTTTTTTGTTTTAACAAAAAAGTTGTTTTTTAATAAAATTTCGATGATATTTTGGATAGGTTCTGCTACACTTGTGGAAAGATTTGACACAAAAGATGAATTTATTGCTAAGAAAATCATTCTTAGTAGTCTTAATCCTAAATAGCAAGATTCTGCATTGCAAGAAGTATGAAATTGGATAAGTATTTAACATTGATTTTTTATGATATTTTGTTTTTTATCGTTTTTTTAGGCATAATTACTCAGAGATCTGCATCATAAAAATGTAGTTTCATATGTGGATAGTTTCAAAGAGGGTGATTTACTGGTGATTATTATGGAGTATTGCTAGCGTAAAATAATTGTTTTTGCAAGTTATTTGAATGTTAAGTTATGTTAAATATTCCTTGGTTTTACAGATGGCGATTTAGGTTTTCATATCAAGCGAAAATAGCAAAAGAAGGAATTATTTCCTGAGATGCTGATTGTAAATTGGTTCTACGAGTTAGTGTTAGCTGTGAAGTACATTCACGAGAAGAAAATATTACACAGAGATATCAAGACAACTAATATATTCCTGACCAAAGATGGAACGATTAAAATAGGTGATTTTGGTATCTCAAAAGTGCTTGAAAACACAACATCCGTTGCGAAAACTGTTGTTGGTACACCTTATTACATGAGGTAAGTATTTTGAAATATTATTAATATCATGAAATGTGAATATTTCTCCTTTATTTGTTAGTCCTGAAGTATGTGAAAGTAAGCCTTACACTTATCGCTCTGATATATGGGCACTTGGATGTGTGCTTTTCGAACTTTGCGCATTAACGGTAAAGAACAAAATGATTTTTATGCATTTTTATTTGAAATAACTGTTGAATTATGATTTTTAGCATGCCTTCGAATCCAACAACTTGTTAGGGCTTATCTATAAAATAGTCAAGCAAGACATCCCAGACATTCCACCGATTTATTCCAAGGAGTTAAATTAACTTGTCCAGTAACAAAACAATTAATTTTATCATTGGGAAAACTGTTTTTTTGTTTTAGCAAAATGTTGAATAAAAATGAGCATGAAAGACCAAACATTCATGAAGTTATAAGCGATTAGAACACTCAAATATTGTTTGGACAGTATTTGCAGGCTCGTCCTGATACTCCGTAGACTAGAACATCACCGAATAAAGAATAAGAAAGCGTTAAAAAAGTAATCTAAAGTGCTCATAAACTTAATGAAGAAGATATCCATTCAAATTATGAAGGTTTAGTAGTAGATTAACATGACGACGTGTAGATTAAGCTTGAGGCATAAGAGTAAGATAACAATGATATTGAAACCCATTAGGATTAAGAAAAAGAAGAAGAGTATTACTATTAAGATGATGATTAAAAATAAAATATGTTGAATTCTATGAAGAAAGGTAATAAACTGGAGCACTCGATTAAACATAAATAAGTAGGATTGCATACTTAGAAATAACAGATAGATGAAAGGTAAATGCCTTTAGGATAGATTAGAACTGTGCCATAATCACCCTAAATCAAGTAAGATTAAAGCTAAAATCAAAAGTTACCTCTGAACTAATTGAGAACGATTAAATCTGCAAGACCTGTGCTGGAAGAATGTCAAGGTGTAAATGATTAGGTTTTAAGAGTAAAAGAAGATATTTCTTTACCTGCATCCACCAAAAGTAGCAGCAACGGAGACAATAATAATAATAAATTTGCAAAATAATTAACCAATAAAAAAGTGCCAATTGATGGAAATTATGTTGAATCACAGGCAATTAGCACACCAAAACTAGTCAAAGAGGCATAAGTATTAGGGAATAATCATGGAGTACAGTAACAATAGCAGAATGTTTAGGTTCTAAAGACGAATAATGTCAATAACAGCAATGTATCTGACAATAATAATTAACAAAACTATGTAGATTATTCCAAATTGACTCCAAAGGAGTTAGCATAGTTGAAAAAGGAAGAGAAGAATCGAAAGAAGCAAGCAGAATTAGTTGAATTTATGAAATTACAAGCGAAAAACTCTTAGATTTCGAGAGAAAGATACATACATAATTTGTATGGGGAGCAGTTTTTGAAAAACTAAAGTATCTCCAAAGAGTAGGAGGAGAATACTAACAAGAGACCTATTTCTAATGTTGCTTTAGAACCTCTTTCTAGCATTAAAGCCTCCCAGCAAACAGATGTTTATTAGAGAGATAGGTAATTCAAACAAAAAAGATTAAATTACACTAAGATTAAAGTGTTCCTTTTTTGCTGATTTCCTAATTTAATTGGAGGCACATTTATTTTTGTAATTTTGAGAAGATCAGAGTAGCAGTCGAGGATGTCTCCTCGAAGGGAGGAAAGTAGAAACTACTCTGAATACTAAAGCACTGAAAATTCAGATGTCTCACCTTAATTGATTCATATGAATTCTCTTGGAAATTTCTTTTAACACGAGAAACAACCTAGAATGGGCGATAAACATATCTCGAATTCTCCAGCCAGCTAAGGAAACGATGAAAGACCGATTTCAGGAATGAAAGGAAAATACCTACATCCTCTGAAGAGTCAATTTAGTAAACATTGTGATGAGGATGAAGGCAATAGAGGGGTAAGATTTCAAGAATATGGATTTGACACTGATAAAAGGAAGATAAATGAAGCAAATTAGTATTAATACGAAGAATAAGAACAAGAACAAATAAACAGAAATTAACTTTAAAGGGAATATTCACATAAGAAAGGAAGTAAAAATACCTCATAGTAAAAGATCGATAATGTTGATGGGGCATCAGAAGATCCAGAATAAAATGCAGGGCCAAGGTAGAAAATACTAAATCAAGGAAACAAAGCAAGATCAGATGTGTAATAAGAGCAAGAAGAGGAAGAATACTATTAGCATGAAGGTTTTGAAGATTACCTCAGTGAAGATGAAGAGAATAATCATAAAAATAGCAATACAAATAAAATTAACAAACAAAAGGAATCTTAAACTGATAGAGGAGGAGTTCATGTAATACGAAAATGTGTGACGTCGTAGAGCAGCAGAGTGAATAATCAAATGAAACAGTGTAAAGAATTTATTTGAGAAATTTGAAAGGGGAATTTTCATTTTGTGTAATTGATTTTAAAACATGAAAAAGAAGAAGATTTTTAGCAGAATCAAGGAACAATATCAAAGAAAATAGCTAGTGCTGGAAGTAGACATGTAGAAATGCATAGAGAATAGATTAAATAGAAGAAATATTAGGAAATGTAAGTCAAGGAGAGTGCTGTTTAGCAAGATCAAGCATCGAGTAAGTTACTTGGACTAAAAGAAAAGTGTAAATAGAATTTAGGTATCAACTTTGAGAGAGTCTATGGGATAATTAAAAAGTCAGTTGATCAAAATCTAGCTAATTAAAAGGTAAATACAGGTTTATTGCTGGGAATATTTTTAATTCTAACTAAAATACTTAACATAGATGTAGTAGCTGCTTGTGGAAGTGGTTGGAAAAGCGAAAATAAATGACTGCTTTGAAGTTGAGATGTTGATTTATTAAGAAGAACAGCAGGGGAAATAGCAAGAATTATGATTTGAGGCAATGCTGCAACATTAGCTTGAAATCGAACTGTTTGTACATATTCGCTTTGCAGTTTTATTTATTCCAAAACTGAAGAATTTATGTATAAACTGCAAATGAAAGCAAAAACAAACTGGAAATGACATGTTTGATTGTGATAAAAACTTGATGGATCCTTAGATTGAAGTGTAACAGGCACATAAAATATGAAAAAATTGCTAGTTTGTTTACTTTTTTTCTTCGAATTCAAAAATAAAGTATCAAATAGAGTATGCTCATGGAAACACTAAAAAAATTGAGTTATGGTGATCCTGAGCAATAAAAGAATTCTTTTTCAAAAGGAGTCATGCAGGTGTCACAGATATCTGAGTCTGAGCAGAGTAAACAGTTAGGAACATTGCAGGTTACACATGTGTTTGTTTTACTGATGGAGTACCCATCAAAGCAATTTGTGCACTTTTGAGCTGCTGATGTTGTGCATGTTTTGCAGTTTATATCATCGCAGGCTACACAGCTTGCACCTTCAAGGATATATCCATCTAAACAGGTTGTACAAGCTGTAGAGGAACTACATGTTTTACAGTTCGCTACTGTGTTTGTGCAGGCATCACAAAGATGAGAATTCAAGAAATAACCGTCTTTACAAGTTGTGCATGTTGCTGCTAATGAAGAAGAACAAGTCTTGCATCCTGTGTCATAGCATGCTAGACACGTATTGCTGATTAAAATATACCCATCGTTGCAAGCTGTGCAAGTAGTGGAGGATGAACAAGTTTTACAATTTGAAGGGCAAGCAGTACAGGCATTGGAGTTAAGGAAATATCCAGATGAACACGTTGTGCAGGTTGTATATGAGGTGCAGGTATTGCAGCCACTACTGCAGCTGAAACAAGAGTTCGAAAGAGGTGAAGAAAAACTACCAGTCATACAGGCTTCACAGCTCTCAAAGTCGCTGGTGCATAGCTTGCAATTAAACTAGTTGGTCCTACAGCTAGCCCATGCAGTTGAGAGAAACGAAAGAAGAAGGAGTGTTCCTGTTTTTAAGTTGTTACAAAGTTGCATTGTGGTGATTACTATTTTTTGATTTTAGGAGAATTTATGAAAAATAATTCAGGCAGATTGTTTGGTTTTTATGAAAAAACTTTTTTGAAGTAAAATAGAAACAAGTGAAATCAATTAAACTTTTTGTTATTGTGGTTGTTGTCTTGTCAAAACAGTCTCAAGAATAATTAATCATCTCCCTTTTTTGATTTGCGCTTTGGAATTATTTAAGAAACTGCTCCGCGAAATAATAATGGGCAGGTTGTAATAAATATCCTTTCCTAAAATCAGAAATTGTAATTATCTTTTATAGTTCACTTCATCGAAATTTGCTAAGAAAATAATATTAAAACTGCAAGAAACCTTTTGATAGGTGAATTAATTATGCTAATAAATTTATCAAAAAAAAGAAGATAATTCCAGGGAGATGAACACAATGACTTCTAAGATGAGTAGTGCATGGGATGATTCTAAGATGATCAATACTATGAAGTAGCATGAAATACTCTATGTAAAATTATCTCTCTTTTAGGTTAGGATTTATTTACTTTTTTCTGTGCACTCGCATCCAAACAGTCTTACAACCTTCACAAGCGCAAACTCGATAATATTAAAATCAACTCGAATCTAAAAATGATCGATAATGAGGAGCCAATTACATTTAAGTTAATCCCCTCAGCATTCAATACGTTAAGTTCGTTCCCCTCTAAAACAAAATCATCGAAAATGAATCAAATCTATTAGTTGTCAAAGCAATAAAAAGGTAACATAGAAGCACAAATTGAAATGCATCTCATGGAAGAAAAAGATGTTGTTTGATTAGAAAAAGAGCTTGTAATATGCATGGAGAATGGATCACTAATTAACAGAATGAAGGAAATATCAGAAAAAGGATCGTAATACAACAAAGGAGCGATTCAATAGCAGTTATTCAGAGGGGAACCTTCACTGAATGCTCCTTAAAGGAGAAAAGAATGCTTTCAAGTCAATACGGAGAATTTAGTAAGCAATTTATGATTGAAAGAAGGAAATTACAATCTAAAGGAATGGTGTTACAATGAAAATAACCATCTTTCTGTTTGCTTTTAGAGCCTTCATAATCGCTTAGAGAGAGTGCAGTCCACAATAGACTTCGGGAGTTATGACAGGGAGTATAAAAAGGCTAATCTTTATAAAAATAACTTAACAAGATCTTCCCGTATTTTATAAAATAATTCATAAATACATTGATTCTCTTTAACATTATTCTATCTGCAAACTAGGTAGGATATTCAACTGTTTCATCAAGACTGAAGCAAATCAAGAACTCATCGCTTCTAATAGTAAAGATTCTTTATTTTGGTTTGGGTTATATGTTAGATTCAAAAAAGATATGTGTAATTTCTTTGGTTTTAAGAAAGTTAAGCACCTGAAAAGTTAAGTAAAGATCCTCCAAAGAAGAAGAAGACGAAAAAGACGAAAAAAACAAAGAAACTTAAGACAGAAGGAGAATAGTCGAACAAGCCATAGATAACTTAACCTAATGGAGAGCAGATATAATAAGATAATTTGATTTCAAGTTAAGAATAAAATAAGAATGAAAATAAAGAACAAACTGAATAGATTATTAAGAAAGAAGATCAGGTACTTTAGGATAAGTAAGATAAAGAAACAGTTTAGCAGCATGAAAAAGCATAAGAGAAAGAAGGAAAAGATCAAGAAAAACATACAATAAATCATGATGATCATTAAAATAATAATAATAAGGAAAAAGACAAAGAGGTGTAGAATCTTACTGAGCAGAATATTTAGCAATAAGAAGTTAAAAGCTAAATCAAATAATGAGAAAAGCAAGAAAATGAACTGAAATCTTTATTATTCAAATATTTTCTCAGAAAATGCCATAACTATGTCTAGCTGCATTTGATTTCTCATCAAAATGTCTTCTTTTTTATTACCGTTTTTTTTACGTACAATTTCTTTTAAAATAACCAAACCAATTCATCACAAAAATAACTTCTTTTTCGATTAGGGAATTTATTTATTTGTTAATAAGATCAAAAATATCCAAGAAACACACTGAGCAAAGATATAAAAAAGCAAAATGAATAGATGTCTTATTAGTCAGTCTTAAATACTAAGATTATTTTCGTTAATAGAGGCCATATGAGCCCTAATTTTATTTTTATTCTCAAGTTATGTGTTATTTTCAATTTTCGAACATCATCTGAGTTCTCTTAAGTTAATTCAAATATAAATATTCACTTTTATCACAAATACTATCTAAAAGGTGATGGATTCCTTTTGTGCTATTGTTTATTCAGATTATTTGGCTATAGATTAAATATTTATGCTTACTCAATCAGACTATTAATGTACTCATCAAATAATTGTTCATAGTTTTACTCAACTAATTTCTCTCCAATAATCGAATTAAAGCAATCATTCGTGAATGTCTCTGCTGAATCTGCAGCTGCTTTGCTATAAACCTTCATGAATTACTTATCCCGTGATGTTTATTAGTCTGTATTCTAGCATGGATACACTCGCATATTTTCTGCATTATAAAACTTCTCAGGTAGCTGCAGAATCCTATCGAAATTCGAAAAAAGATTCTTAGCTTTGAGTTTATCAGATTCTTTCACGTCGATTCCATTGATTCTTGAGATTGTTGGGAAACGATACACAATGAACTCTTTTAGAAAAGAACATTTCTGAAGGGGATTATTGGATAACGAAATGCTTCTAAGCGATGGAAGTATCTCTAATTTAGCTAATTAAAGCAATGTCACAAGGTAATTGTCCTTCAGAACGATTTCTTTAAGCTTTTTGAAGTTCTTCAATGTAACTAAAGTAGCATTTTCGATGATAAAGTCAAATAAAATATATTGAAATTATATTTTCTCGATGACATCTTAGAATTACTCATTGCATAAGACTATTTCATATGCATTTCCATAGATAAACAGTGAAGAATCGTCTTCGATCTCAGCATGCCCACCTTCAACGAGAATGTTTTGCATGTAATCTTTCTTTTTCGCATTCTGCAACTCTAATTATTTTACTCGCTACAATTCTAACTTCCATTGTTCGCCTATGATTGAAATCACTTCTTCTGGGTTGATATCTTCATCATCTTAATCGTGTTCTAGTTGTTCTTCATCATTCTATTCTGTTTTGTCTTGTTGTTTAGTAGATTGCAATGTAGAAATATTCCCTGTAATATTATTCGTTGAACTTTAATTTTTTCCATTTTTATCTTCAATTTCGGATTATTATGATTCTTTTTTGAGATCTTCTCTGATTAAATCAGTCAGTTTATGATCAAGTGTTCTTAGATTTACTGTATTAGCTAGCACAAACTTTTAATACGTCGGAAGCAATAGATTTTTACTTAAAGGATTCCCATCAAGATTGAGTTCCAGCAGTGAAGGGATATTCTTGAGAGATTTAATACCTTCTAATGAATCAATACGATTATTTTACAAAAAGAGTTTCTCTAACTTTTAAATATGCGTTATTCCCTCGATCTTCTCAATCAGATTCAGCTTCAAGTTTAGCTCCACAAGATTTACTTAACTCTCCAGATTCTCAAGCCTCACAATGAGATTATTTGCGAGATTTAAGATTTTCAAATTTACTAAGCTCTTGATCCCTTCAATCCTTGATATTTTGTTCGAATGAAGATCAAGAACTTCAAGTTTAGATAAATGATCGATTTATTATATCCTAGTGATGTTATTTTTAGGAAGAAGTAAGACTCTAAGTTACAGTAAAGCAGATAGACTATCGATTTCTCGAAGCTAATTATCATAAAGATCTAAATAAAGAAGATACGGAAGACTAACTAGATTCTCAATTTTAACAATTTTATTATGCTAATACGTTAGAATCTTCAGCTTTTCTTCTCCTTCGAGTAGCGGCATATGCGTTAACTCCATGCAATCTAGATTAAGCTTTTCTGTATTTGCTTCTCTTTCTACTGGACGACGATAACACACCCAAATTCCCATTATTTATGGTAACTCACAGAAAATTATATTTCCATTTAGTTCTATTCTCCTTAATGTGCCATGTTTTAAGAGATAACGAAATCGCTCATCCTTTTCGCTTTACGCAATCTCATTGAATTCATTACTTAGTTAAGTCATCGTTGATCCAACACTCGCATTGCTTTAATCTTGCAAAAAAGAAAGAAATTGCTAAAAAATAACACTTTGGGATACAAAATATAGCCTTGTTTACTAGATGCAGTGCTGGAATAAACTCCACTTCCATTTCCTATTTTCTCAGATTTCTTTGCACTTCCTTGTTAGCTTGATATCTCAGGTAGTTTATTAGAATTTCCTCTTGTAGGTGTTTTCTTCTAATGATAAGGTAACTACTTCGTCATTGCAGTAGAGTTCACCATCCCTCCAGGTGTTGCTGCTGTTGCTACTGCTGTATTCTCCTCTCCAGGTTTATAAAACTTATTTGAAAAGCTCGTTGCTGGTCTGTTTACTCTATTAAACAATTGATTCTGTAAATTTCAATGGGCATCCGTTGAATTATTCTGTTCATATTTTACCCATTAACAGTAACTGAAGTGATACTACTTGGCGCTACTACTCTGTGAACATCAATAAATAATTGTAAAGACAATATTTATCTTTAAAAAATATGATATTTATCTACTGTGATTTTGGGATTTAAGAGGTATACTAGTAGCCATACATTCCTTCAAGATAATCGCCTAGGAGATGCTCAAATAATTCTAAAACAAGGGGTTTTCCTATTTGTTTGTAGTTTTGTTTAAATAAATGGTTGTAATCTCGTGCAGAATGAGATTGGCTGTTGTTTTTGCTTCTAAAAAAGAGAAGATGATTATTTAGGAAAATATGTTGTTTTTTTTTGATTTCTCCGAACTTTAATTATTTTGAAATGATAAACTCAAAAACAAACAAAACATGAAATTTCTATACATTTCAGATTAATTTATAAGGATTTCTTCCTTATCTCTCTCGCTCTCTTATTTTCTTAACACTTTAAACTAAATCTTTTAGATTTGAATAATGATCTTTTACTCTTGATTTTATGAATGAAAAGTCAAAATATATAAATTAAATCCAATATGCATTTTGAAAACCAACTCATCATTTTCAAAACATATTGTCTATCCATTTCTTATGCATTGACTAGTTTCTCCACATTTATTGCTTTTAGCTGAATTTATTACTAAATGCTAATTTAATTTGTTAACATATTTTACACCAATTAATTCCAAAAAGAACATTTACAAAACACTAATCAAATATTTCATCATTTTTAACTCAAATGAATCCTTCAATTTTTACATTATCTCACAATCATCTGAAGACAATTCTTATTTCTCAGATCAGGAGAACTAGGTTCTTCTACAAGATTCTCTAATCTACTTGATGGTTTTTCCTAAAAGTTATTTATTCGTTCAGCACTTTTCGACGATGATATTGAACTTTAATCAATACTAAAATTAATAGCAATATTCGATCTATTTGCACCATCATCTTTATGCATTATCCCCGATTCCTTGTCATTTTCAACAATATCTTCTCTTCTATCACATAACCTACTTATCTAATCTCCAAATATCTCTTATTTTTTTTATCTTTTTGGTGATTCCCATCTATCTAACCCAGCTCGAAGTACATTATTTCTTGCGTTCTCATCTAAATTCTTTTCTTATTAATTCCACTTATCTTTTTTGATCTCAAATATTGCACTGTTTTCTTATGGCCACGCAAACGAATTCAAGAATGATAATTAAAGAAACTCAAACTATTATTCTTCTGAAACTTATGAATTCAATCGTTTTTCTTAAGATTCTTCTTCTTAAAGTGATTAAATCATATTGTTATTATCAGGTGTTAGACTACGTTCTGGAATGAACATAAGCTCTTAGTTATGTAACTAGATCTAATTATTATTCACTGATAACTCAGTATTCGTGCTGATTTCTGAAATTGGACATTTAACATTATTTGATATTCTATTTTTCTCTTTGGAATTCTATTTAAGTGTGTTAAATCGTCTAAACAGCTATTTAAACTATCCTTGTGCTTATGGTGTCATTCCTTTAATCGTCTATTAATTATTCATTTCCTTTTTTCTTAAGATTCTTTTCTCCTAAGAAGGAGTTCTTTACCCTTAAATTGGAGAATTCGCACTAGGGAAATCATCAACTAAATCAGAGATTAAAATTGGTGGAGGAGGGAATCGCTAAGCTACAGGTTTGGGATGATTTACTTAAAGAAATCTTTTTTCTTTAGCTACTTTATTTTCTTCTTCGTGTTTGTTTTGATTTTCTTATTTATGCTAAGGTGATTGGATCTTTGAAGTCGTCTACTCTTATTTGGTAAAGTTAGAGCTAATGTCTCCTTTGCTTTATCTTCGAAATATAAGCTAAGGTAGATATTTACGCGCGTTTGAAGTGTTTGAAGTTGGAATTATCACCTAATTGTTGTCCCCTCGAAAACAATTATTATTCTTAGTGAGATTAATAGTTTACTCGTGTTCTTCCCTAGAAGATTCCTATCTCGAAAATGTTTCAATTTGTACAGGAACAATTGGTTAGGTTGTGATATCTACATTGATGACTAATCTTGCTTAAGGTGTTTGGAATCTATTTTATGAAGACTACGGGCTGTTTACCCTGTAAATGCTGAAATCGCTAATGATCTTTTTCTCTTTATTCTCTCGTTCTCGTTCTCGAAGGATACTTTATTGGCGCATTGTTGACTAGGATTTCCTAGGATGCAATATAAGTTTAGTTGATTTCTATTGTTCATTCAGGCATTGAGACTTAGGATTCAATAAAAAATCCTCTTTAGATTATGGAATCTAACCTTTATGAGTTTATTGCTTTGATTCATTGTCATCTTTTGAAACGATGGAGCATTCTCTGGATCCTATTTTACTTTTTTCTTTTAAAGAAGGACATTTTCTTTGAAAAGCACATATTTCTTTGAGCTTATTTTAGAGTTCTTCTGCTCCTTTAAATTGCTATTATTCTTAGGATTAGGAAAATAATAACAAATCTCTTTCACATTGATTATTCCCCGATGTCTATGAGCACTGAATTATCGAATTATTATTATTATTATTAGAATTTCTGTCTAATTCAATCTTTCGTACTCTTTAACCTCCAGAACTAATTAGTTTCTTTGTTTATTTTGAAGCATATGGATTTTATATAACACTAACAAGCTTTAGCTATGGCTATTTCTGTTGTTACTGTTGATTTTTGCTATCATGTTATTATTATTTTGATTCAAAATTAATTAATTTATTTTGATTTTTCTGGGAAACTGGAAGTTAAGTTCCTTGAGGTTTTTATTCATTAATCTTATCAAGTGGAATCTGCATGAATCGTAGTCTAGGTGATATGTCTCGAATAGGAAACGTTATTACTTTCTTAGTTTTGTTTGTTGTCGATAAATATTGCGGTTCTTTCGAACTGCTCTGTCTGTCATTGAGCAAACTGTCATTTTGCTCAAACCCATCATTGGAATCAATATTTTTAGAAGATGTTATTTTGGTTTTATCGTTAAAATGGAAGTTCATTTGATGTCTTAGCTGCTATTTCACTTGAAAAGATCCAGCAGGCAATACAGAAGCAGGCGATTAAATTGGAATAGAGTTTGCTAATGTTGTTTTAGGATCGATAGATTCTGGATCTTTAATGTGGAATGATCGCTTTGGAGGAGAAGAAGAAAGTGCTTTGATGGAGGATTGCATATTTGAGCGGCATGAATTAGGAAGTGGTTTAGAATTGATTGGGATTGCATATGCACTGTTATTTGGAGATTCATGAGATAGATCAGTTGAAGGATAACCTATGCTGTTTTTTGGTTAGAGAGGGAAGAAACGACGGCGCATAAATGTGTGTGGGTGTGTGTGTGGATGTTATTGCGCTTTTGGAATAATACTATTATTATTATTATTCCTTGAGTTTTTTTTTGGAGTTATTCTCCCTGTTCAAGTATTATTACACTTTCACTATTGTTATCTCTTGCAGTGAAAAAAGTAATTAATTAATTTTGATAATCTTATCTTATTTGAGGGTTTCTGATTATTCTTCTGTTATTAAACAGACATACACACACATAGTTAATTCATAGAAAAATTAGAATGAAGGAACGAACTCTCATTGAGAATGTCTTTTTAACCTCTTTTTGATAAAAATTATTCTAGCAAAAATACTTTTAAAGCATACTCTGATATTGGTTTGATTATTTTAGAATCAAAAATACAAAAATAAACAGTAAATCTCTCTCTCTCTCTTCTTTCTTTTTCACTTTCTATTCTTGGGTGGACTCTTTGATTTGTTGTTGGTGTTATTCGTTTGTCCTTATTGTTTATTGACTTATCCTTTCTGCTCCGTTTTAGCTGGAATATTTGACTACGATTATTATTATTTTTTCTTCTGAGCCACTTTCTGTGCAACTTCTGGCTGCATCTACGCATCTGTTTTCGACACGACATCAGTGCCTGTCTTAAGCGATACATTTCCATCACCTTTATTTTCCAAATTATAAAGTTTATCCATCAGAGCTTCAATCTTCTCTCTCTAATGCAGTAGTAAAGATGAGTTTGACTTAACAAGTTATTCTTGCGCCCTATTCGTGTTGATCGCTTAGCTTAACTTAGCCGTTGCATTCTTCGATTATTCATTTAATTACACCGTTGTCTTCGATAAAAAATCTCTTCGTTCTTTCTTCAGCACTGCCATTCTTATTGCATCTGAATTTGTTGTGCCAATAAGTGCACTAGTTTTCTAATTCTCATCTTCAATATCTTACAATTCAACTGTTTACTCTTTTTCTTCATTCGCCATGAATGTCTCTAAATCTTTCCTTTCTTATTTAATCTCCTCCAGCTACAAGAACACTTCTTACGTTTTAGATTCTTCAATTTTCGTTTCCTTATCAAGTGTATTTTTCTTATCATTAAATTATTTTTGAGCTTCTCGTTAGTGCTTGTTGAGTTCTTCTTGTCTTTGGTAGTCATCATATTTTCCTTTTTCGAAGATTCGTAATTCTTCCATGGTTGAGATGTAACTTGGCATTAATGATCTCCTGTGTAGATCAATGTTGACATCTAAACATTTTTGTATTTCTTCTTGATATTTAAAACTAATTGGATTTCGAATGACATCACATTTCTGAAGATTTGGGTTTTCTCGAGCAGCTTCACTTAATACGATTCCTGTGTAATCATGTAGAGCGTTTTCCCTTAGATTGACTTCTCGTAAAGTAGTATTTGACTTTATTGCCTCTGCTATGAGCATACCAGAATCATCTGAAATATGACACATACTTAAATCCACAATCTGTTGGTGTTTCAAATGGTTACAAAAATAAATAAACTTTTAATTATGTTATTTTGGAGACTTTTCAATATTATTATTACCACTAAACTCTCCGAGACCTTGATGCCTTGTGCTATCTCTTTAGATCCGACATCTTTGAGCTTGTTAGAATTGAGATATAATTCTTTTAAACCTGAATTTCGCTGTAAACCTACACCAATAGTTTCTCCGCCTGAGAACTCGATTTCACAATTTTTTAGGGATAAAACCTTCAAAGAAAAATATGCAAAAGTACGGCTGTATGTTGTATTAGCAATACCAATAAGAAAAATTAATATCTTTACCTCGAGCACTGTGTTCTCCCAAAGCATATTTTAAATAGATCCAAAGCGATTTCCTGTGAAAGAATTTCCATCAAGAATTAACTTTTTGATAGTTAAATTCCGATGAAGAACATCGAAAAATGCACCAATACCAAGGGAAGTTATTCCATTGTTCGATAAGTTTATGCTCTCAAATTTATAAAATTTTGAATTCAAACCTGTCATCTAAGAGAACGCTTCTGCACCTGTATCTCCTAGAGAATTATCGGATATATTTATATTGAGTAAATATGAATTGCATAACTTTGGTACAGCATACTCTACAAACGCTGATCCAAGTTCATTATGACTAATATCTATTGAAGCTAGTGATTTGTTCACAGCAATTCCATCAAGAATTCTAAACGATCCTTCTTCACCAGGACTTGTTCCAGAAATATTAATAATCGAAATGATCTCCGATTGAGCAAGAAAGTGCGAAAGTGCTTCGGATCCTTAAATTGAAAGTTTATTCCTATTTAGTCCTTCTCGACTGGAGATATCCAGCGAAATAAGTGACTAATTGTATGATAGAGACTCAAAGAGAATTTAAAATCCTTCTGGACTTATCGCATTGGAGCTAATGTCAAGATGAATCACATTAAAGTTATATCTTAACGCTTCTCCGACAATTGCAGCTCCTGTGTCCGCAATGCAGTTACGTTGCAGATCAATTCGAGAAAAATGTTAATTTGAAACGAGAATCTCACCTAAAACATGAGCACTTTCGATTGACAACCCACATTCTCTTAAATTCAGTACTTTTTTTCCACAAGTTCTTTTTAGTTTTTCAATGAATCTAACAGCTTAATCTGGCATGTATTCGACTTTCATGTCTCTGCATTTCGCGTTGAATAAGTCGAGAATTGAATCAACTGGTAAGCTTCTGATTAACTCACTCTTTTGAATCAATTCATCGATTTGCTCTGGTGGAATCTAACTCAACATCTGCAAATCAGATTATTTTGCAATATGAGGGTTTTCAACGCCATTTCTGCTAAATGGTCTGCTCTAAGCACGTAGATTCATCAAACCCTTCATGGATGTTACTTAACTCGCAGCTGATCCTGGAGGAGACAGCATTCTTTCTTTAGTTAACAATCCTGGTTTGCTATTTGATTATTTGACAGTTGCACTGTAAAGCCCTTTTCGATCTGGAATATTAGACAACGCACTTGAACTTTAAGCGCTAAGCAATCTCCTTCCTCCAAATTATATCGCAGTTTAAGGTCGTAGAGAGGCATTCTATGGTGGTTAAGGTGGACTAGTGAATTTTTACTGTTACTTCAAATGTATGGAATTCTTTTTAGTATTATTTGCACTGCTGCCAAAGCCATCACCATCGAATAAATCGAAATCTTTGCCGTTTAATGCGCTGCTTTGAGGTCTTGCACTTACATATGGACTTGATAATTATTATTATTTTCTGCTGGAAGTTGAAATCTAACCTCCAATGAAGTCATTTCTAGATGAAGGAACTTCAACTTCTTCAGTATCAAGTAATGCATTTTCTAATCGAAACCAAGCTTCTACAAGAGAGTTTGCTCCTTTCTTTTGATTTGAGTGTCGTTGAGCCATCCTTATTTTGTTTGATTTTAATATATTTCAAGATTTTATGCTTTTTTTTCCTTTAGACCAACAAAACTGCGAAACTGTTTCTTAATTAAAAACCTTGTAATATTATTTCTTAATGTTTCAATTAAGTTATCTTTGCAAATATAATTCACTTTTGGTAAGAATGTTTAAAAAATGAGAAAAGATCGTATTTCTAAAAGGAAAATGGCATGCTAACTAAAAATAATTAATGTTGGGCATAATTAAGTGATGAAAATAAAAATAGATTTGGAGATTTAAAATAAATTTTTTTTTTATCAGTACAGCAAACATGGAAATTGCAATATTTCGAGTAACACAACCTTTGGATAAAGATCACAATGCAGTGAGTGCTGATTACTTTTTCATATAACTTTCTTCCTTAATTTCATCTTTTTTAAGACATGATTGTCTTTTCTTTGCTAAATGACACTATTTCAGATATTCATGTAGCTTAAAATTTTCACTCTGCAAATTGTTTATGAATTTGCAAATCCTCTCATATATTTTGTCAGGATCAAATCTCTCATTCACATACTTCGGCAGGTACCTGTTGTGGCAAAATAACACATTTAAAACAAACAAAAAAGATTATGAAATTATCAATATTTGGTTTTGTAAAAATTTAACTTTCTTTGGAGAATATTCGCCGATACAATAATCTTTCTCAGATAATCCTAAAGCTTTGTCGAAGTAGATATTCGTATTTCCCTTTCCATAAGATCAAGGATTTATATTGGGTCATTAATTTTAGCTTTTGGTTCAAGTGAATTCCCTCCTTCTATCGAGTACACCTGCCAAACAAACAAACAAAAAGAACAATAGAAAAATAAAATTCATCTTAACCCTTTCACAGAACCCTTACAGATAGTTTTGAGTGCCATTGAAGGAAGATATTCAATATTTTATTCTAAAGTTTCATGTAATCTTCTTTGTAATTGTGACAGTTTATTTATTCAATTTTAGTTTCTTTGAAAGTTTGTTAATCTTTTGTAAGTTATTCTTCTCTGATTTAATCTTTTTGGACTAATTTATCAGCTAGTTTCTCATAGGTCTACTTAGCATTGATTGCAGCATTCTTTTCTTTTAGAATTTACTCTTCTAATTCATCGTTAGTTTTTCGCAGCTCAATGCATAAATTCACTTGATTCTCTTATCTTTTGAATAGCTAATTCGCATCGAGATTAGGAAATTTTTCATCTAAAATTTTCTTTTGTGCAATGAAAGTATGAATGTTCGATGTGTTTTGCTTGAGCATTTGAAAATCCTTGCTGATAGAGAATACTTCTTTGGTTAGAAGTTCATTTTTATGTCGCTATTCTTCATTAATGAGCTCTAATTCGATGTTGCTTTTCTTCCATTTTTCGATTCTGTGCTTCAAATAAGAATTCTCTTGTTAGATCTTTTCTATTTCTTGAATGCGTTCAGCTTCCTTGAAAAACGGAATAGTCCAGAGAAAAAGAGTAAATTTATTGGAAATTAGATAGGAAATATTAACAAAAGCTTACTTTATTTTAAACTTTTTCAATTGCTTCATCTAGCATCTTCATTTTCACAGCTAACGATACCAAACCATTAACATTCTTAACAGTTTTCTCTTTGATCTCCTGAACAGCTTGTAAATATGAAATCTAATTGATTTTGGACTCTTTCAATGTAAGTGTAATTTATTTTTTAAGTTGTTTTCTTTCCTATTTCAACTTTGTGGTGTTAGTTGGTTTCAAAGTGAGTGCTCTCACAGCTAGAATGTACTTTTAACTGCTATTTTTTTAAGGCTCAGTCTTCGAAAAGAGATAGTTATTGTTGCCATCAAATACCATGGAATGATAATTCTTCCTAAATTCTTCATATTCACTTTAGGATATTTAAACTTATTTTTCAGGAAATGTCTCAAATTCATATTCCGCCATTTTATTAATAACACGAAAATGATTTGATTCTTCGTTTTATTTAGGTTGAGGAGATTCTTTAATTAATGGGAATTGTCGAGAAGAAGGTGAAATAATAGGAGATTGCTTATTGGTAATTTAAGGAGAAGCATTAAGTTAAACAAGATCTGAAAAATGACTCTTTTGACTGTCTTTATCTTTAATTCTTTGATAAGATAAAGGGCTTAAGCTAGTGACATTAGGAAATTGCTCTCTCAAAGTGTCTTAATGCTCTTTATCTATCAAAAGATGGCTGAACTTGAAGGTTTTATCTTAAGCAGGTTATTTAGTAGAAGTCATATTTTACTTTATTAAAAATATACTATTATGAAAAAATATGAAGTCTTTGGCCTTGGGGGTTTTTTAATGCATTCTCTCTTGTTCGAAAATAGGAAAAAAAATGATGTCATTTTTACTCACCATATGATGAGTTTTGAAATAAGAAATTAGGGAAATAAAGAACATCAGTACAACTTAATAATTCTAATATTTGAGACAGACCAATTCTTGGAAAATAGAATAAGAATAAGAAAAATGCAATCATGAATTTAAAATAACCACAGTATTTAAAGGACTTGATCAATAAAATGGACTTTCATAAGTGAAATAACCATAATCAATAAGAAGCATGGCATGCCTATTTTTACTTACAATTATTGCTACAATAACTTTTTAGAAATTCATGAATAATTCTTAGTTGCTTCTCCAATAATTTATCAATACAGTCTTTATTTCAGAATTAAAAAGATAGGCCTCTCTAACAAGAATAACTACATTTAGATCAATTTTCTTCTACCATTAACAATAATTTTATATTGTTGATTTTGTTTTTATCTTTAAAAATACTTATTTTATCTAAATTGTCTATTTAGTAGCTTTAAAGAAATAAAAGAGCAATAACGATGCTGGTCTTCATCTTTAAATGAACAATTCAAATACCATTACTCACTCGGCAATTTTAAAAATAACATTTAAAAAAAATATTGGTATTTTTTAATAGAACCAGTCCTTTGTCTCATAAAATACTAAATAAACCAGAAGCTTATTGTGCTTACATCTAGAGATTTTTCAAGATACAAAATGGTAATTAAGAATAGTTTATCAATAAAACATTAGATAAGAATATTTTTATCATGTCACTTGAGCAATTCCATATCTGATTCCTTAAAAAAATATGTAGATTGTCCTTTCTTTACAAGTTGAAATTAACAAATAACAGCTAAAAACTCTAACAATTTAGGCTAATGCTTAGCATAGGCTTACATTGATAACAAAATTAAAACAATCAACTAATTTATCTGAGATTCTAATTCACTATGGAGATGGCTAGTAAGCAATTTACTACAATAAATTTTTGAAAAATCAATATTCTTTTTGTTGGCTTGAATGAACTCCAGTTTATTTTTTAATTGTTAGATTAAAGAAAAACAAGAGTTTAAAATCAACAAGATTGAGATTTTGACAGCTTAAAAAAGCACATTTAGGGAGTAATGTAGTGAGGTGATTGCGGAGAAGAAAATTATAAAGTAGTCACAAAAGAAGTAGAGAATTGGGATACTCTTCATTTGAATAGAAAATTTAAGTTCTTAAAGTTTTCTCTTTGTTTTTTTGTTTCTCAAGAAGTTTAAAAAAAGAGAAACCTTTTTTTTGACTAGAAGATTTTTTAAATAAATAATCATGTATTTTTTTGTTTTGAAAAAGATCCTTTGACTTGATCATTTTGACCATTTTTAAATAATACGACTAGCTATTTATTAGTTGAAGTAAAGTAATGTTTATTTTACAGCTTTATATCAATTCAATAAACAAAGATTGAGCTATTGAATGCAAAATATTTTAAAAATCATAAAGATTTCATTTTTTAAAGCAGCTTTATACAAAGATTTTACTAAAAGCTTGGGAGATATACTAAAAAGGATCGTTATATTCTGAAAAATTCGAATTGTTATGTAGCGGCTGAAGAGTAAGAGGATATTGCTGAGATAGAATGTATATATTTTTGGGAAGAATGAAAAATTCAAGGGTGAGAGAGAGAGAGAGTGGAAGAGGGATTGTTTTTGATTTGTTTTGTTCGAAAAACAAAAAAATAAAACAAAGTCCCAAGTAAAATAAAAGCTAAATAAAAAAAGGGAGGCGGCTTCAGGAATAGGGTCAGCTTAGGAGTCAATTAATTTAAATAAAAAGGCAACTCTGCAGTTTACAAGTCTGCACACATTATTAGCTGACCAAGAAGGTTGCAAAACATCGACTCATGAGCTCTGAGACTGCAAGTATCGATCTCAGCAGGCATGAGCTGCTAGCTCGTTTCTTCGAAGGATGGGACACAAGAAAGGCATAGGAATTTGCTTAAAATCTTCTTCTAATAGGAGTTGGAGTTGCATATAAACTTCTTAATTCAAATACGCCTGATGAAGCCTTTCATAAATTGCGCACTATGGCATGTAAATTCTTCATTTAATCTTAAGAAATCCCTTTAAATGTCTAACTTATTATCTTTTTACTAACTTTTTGAAAGAGAATGTTGTCAAGGAATATTCAAAAATAGATGATGGGTCTTCATAGTAAAAAGATTTTCAACAGGTTTAAGCTAACAAAGGAAGCTCATTCAATAAGAGAACAGCTTAGTTTTCGAATGCAAAATAAGATAATTATTCAAACTAAAGGGAAAGATTTTCATCTGAAGAATAGATCCGTAATGAAATTTAAAATGTCCAGTAGAAATTAGAGAAACTGACTTAAAGATTAAGGCAATAGAATGCGCAAAAATCTTTGCCGAAGTAACTACTTATTATTCTTCTTCTTAGCTAAATAAAAACAAAAAGAGAGAGAGAGAGATTTATCAATTAGCCAATTAAACAATGTGTTTTCAGTAATTTTTCTCTGACTAAAAATAATTATTTGAACAAACAGTCAAGTTCCCTAGTAGAGAATCAAGAAGCAAAGACGGTTTCATTCCCCTGTAACGCCGAAGGTAATTATTAGTTACATTGCATGATAAGTTATTTAGAAATGTCTCAAAAAGATAATTTTACTAATTTTTTCTTTCCATTTTTTAGATTACATAAAGTCCACCTCCGCATCTTGTAAATCCATATCCTGATAGATAACGTCAATCTTTTTCAAACTCTCGACACCATCTAAACGATGAAGCAATCAAGGAATGTATGAAGAATTAACACGATAGACATAAAACTGAAGAATACTAAGATTTCAGATCTCCTCCAAGATCCATGGAAGGATTAACCAACAGTTTGTAATTCTCTTAAGTAAGAGATTCAGGAGTACCTCATTCTTCTGAGCGTTTCTCTTCTGCATATTTCAGCACAGGGTTTAATTTTTTAAGCCCCAAGTAGCCTCATCACGTACCTTCTAAAAAAGAGAGAGCACAATAGAAAAAAGCAAGAGAAGAAGATTTCAAAAGAAAATAAGCTGAAAAAGAAATTTAAAGATAATTTAGATCGAAGTGCCCTTCATATTATAAATAAGTGGAATCTCGTATAAAGAATGAGATATTAGCTGATAGAGAGCAGCATGCATAGAACTAAGATGCTGATAGAACAAGGGATCCAGATGATTTCAAATAAATGATGATCTAAGAGAATGCTCCTTCTTATTAGTAAAATTAGGAATAAGGAGGTTCTAACTAGCAAGATAAAGAAGACAAAAGCGACGATATTATCAATGAAATGGGTGTAATTTTTTCTCGTGAAGCTTAAAGAAAATTCTATGAAAAAAAAGATAAAGAAATGAAAAAATAACAATAATTTGAAAAAAATAAAGGAATTAATTCAGATTAAGAACTCAAGACACAAGCTCTACAACAATAGCCAAATTGGCAACTATAATAACCCGAATAGCAATACGATTTAACATACCCTCGTTAAAATATCATTGCTCCATCTTAAGTTTAATATTCAAGATAGCAATATCAATAGATAGTAAATTAACAAAAATAATCTCAGTAGCTACCTGGATATTAGAAATATCAAGGAGAAGTAATAAATCCACTTGAAGATGTTAGATATCAAGGTGCTAGAGGAGGAGGTAATGGTGCCAGTAGAATGAGAGAAAAAACAAATCCTCAAATGTTAGATCAAGAGTAGAATTATTAGAATAATAAGAACATTCTTGAAATCGCAAATAGTTTCCTTTAATCTCCATTGATGCGCTAATTCAATGAAGAAGACCCTTCGTAGCAATTCCAGTAATATCCAGATAAATATCAAATCTAAGGATCGTTAGATGGCAGAAACAGAAAACTAGCTTCAAGTCAAGAGACTACTTAAAATATGTTCTACAATCCTGATGAGGCACCCAAATCATTGCAATAATTTCCTTCTTTCCATCCAAGTATCGAGAGTCCTATTTAAGATCAATCAGAGAATTAGCACTAACATCAATAAGATAAACTAACATACCCTAGATCTAATGATATGATTTACTAGCCGTAATATCCATTTTATTCCCCTGAATAGCGATCACTTATTGCAATGATGTAATCAAATGTTACTTCAACAGCATAAGAAAATGCTCCCTCTTCAAGATAACAACATAATACATCCAATAAAGTTGATTCTCGATAAGTTTCAGGAAATGATATGCAATCTCCAGCGATGCAGTCCCTGAAATTTTCAAAAGCAGGGAGTGAAGGTTTTTAGAAAATGAATCAAGGTGGGTAGGATGACAGTTAGGAGACAAATTTTGAATTTGATCCAAGGTATTCTGGGTATTAGATGCAGCAATTAGATGGAGGAAGATAAGGATAATCTGAGCAGTAAGGCTAATAACACACCAAACTAAGAAACAGTGATTATTAAGCTTCGAGTCAAGTTCTTTTCAGGCAGTAACTGCCATTAAACCAAAAAGATATGTAAGCATTCTCAAAGCAGGAGGAGCAGTTTAGAGGTAATTTCAATTATAAAATTAAAGCGATTAAAGATTTTAATTGATTTCTGTTTGAATAGAATCCATAAATAACTCCGATTTCACGATGCCGAATGAAGAAATGTTGTAATTCTTCAAGAATCAGAATTTCAACTTCAAGTGATGTATAGGTTGATTAGTGAAGTCGCATAGCTTATCTACGTTGGATGATCTTCCTTTTATTTATCCTTTTTATTATTTTTATAATTCACGGTGTTAATGTTTACAGTTCGTGTCGATTTTTCTCCAGATTAAATTTGTTCTTTTGTTGATAAGTTTATTTACTTTTGCAAAGAATGATTTTTTTCAAAAAAAGAAGAAGAATAATTGAGAGAGTTCGAGAAAGAAATCAAATAATATATTTAACTAAAGGTGAGTTCTCATTGTAAATTATTCTCAGAAGCTTTAAGGATCTAGATAAATTGGATTTTAAGGGAGATAATCTCTGAATCCTGAAGGTTTTCTCTTTTTTTTTGGATAAATAAAAAATCAATTTAGGCTGAATCTAAAAGAGAATAGTAAATTTTACAATTTTCGTTACGAATGGACATTAGCAAGCTACTTACCAAGGTGTTCAGTGCATCTATTGCTCGCTGCTCTGAGAAAGAAGAAGTTAATCTTGATGACCCTGCTTTCTCAAACATGGATCCTCATCTCAAAGTAGATGACAGTGAAGATTCCATGGACGAAAACGACGAGATGTCTCCTCCAGGTCTTCCCAAGAAGTTCTCCCGCAAGCCACCTCCTTTCCATGCAATTATGAACAACGTCAAAGCGATTACCAGCAAAGTCGAACATATCAAAGGATTCAAATTTGAATTTAGCACACCCATTTCCCAGAGATTCTTCCTCAATCACTCATGGATCATACCATAATCGACAGCAGAAGCAGCCGCACCTCCATAGAATCCTATGATGGGAGGAGGAATGGGCAAACCACCTTAAACTTCCACTTACACACTTTCCACGCAATACGTTGGAGGGCCTAAGGAAGATCTTATGTGAGCATTTTCTTGATTCCGTATTGAAATTTTGTTAAACATTTAGTCTTTTTTCTTTTCTGCAGGACAAGTGGACCTAAGTTCATTCTTTCTGCGAGATTAGACTCCTAAGGCAAACTTGATGCTTCTTATCTTCGCTTCTTTAATAAGAACTGGAATCTTCAATTCCACTCACAGTTTCCCTTCGGCTCAGATGTGAAATAAGCCTAAATAAATGCTGATTTGAACTACGAAAGTAAAAACTCATCCATTTGTTGATTATTTCTTCAATATCTAAGCTTCTTTATTTTAATAGATGATGACAGCATCAGTACCTTTAAGTACACAACTGGTGCAGTTGGATTCGGACACGTCTAAACCATAGGAGATAGACTTGTGATTGGTTTTGAGAGTATCTTCGGTACAATGTAAAATCTCACAATGCTCAACTACAGTGGTAAATTTGCCATCAATAGAAGAAACACTATTTACGGAAACTACAGTGCTGCATAGGATTAAGCTAACATTGCATACCATTAGCTAGTAAAAGATATTCTTTTTTTAAACATCTTTATCTTTTTGATTATTTATCTCTGGTTCTTCAATTTCAAAAGGTTAATAAGAGATGTCGTCTCGTGAGTGAGCTTTCTTATCGCTTATCAGAAGGAACTACTCAAACTGTTATTGTAAAATCGATAATTTTCATTATTAATTACTCATTTTTTTGTTGTTGAAATTTCTTAGGGCTTCAGATAAAAATTGAATGAAAGCGAAACAATAGCAACCGTTAGCTCTAAAGGCAAGATATCAACTGCTTTGTCTCTTGTTGGCATTGGATACAGTCTTAAGCTTTGTGCTATTGCAGATTACTTCAAAGATTAATACAAATTTGGATATGGCATCAGTCTTGGAGGATAACAGTGAAGAAGAAGAAGAAGAAAAACTCTAGATTTGATTATCAAATTTTAGCTGAAAAATATTTTTATTGTATCAACAACAAGATCATTTTGTTATTCATTCCACAGGCAATTTGGTACTAATTATATCCCCTCTAGCAATGATGGTATTAGGCAAAAAGAGAGAAATAGTTTTAAGGGTGATTTTTAAGGGATTTTTGGCATGGAAAGAGTCAGTTGGTTGTAATGTGAAAAAAAATAAAAATAAAATGATTGAGATAATTTAATGAAAGAGTGCATCATTTTTTTCATCTAGGCGAGATGCAGAGAGGGAAATATAAATTTTAGATTGATAAAAAGAAGGAGGGAGTTTGCTGATTTAATTTAGAGTTAAAGATAAGTGAAAAGTATCAAGATTAAAAGGTATTAGCGAGAAAGAGACCAGCAAAGCAAAAAGAAAAGAAAACAACAGAATTCTAATAAACTCAAAAACTTTAGCAATAAGCAGCACTTGTATTACTTAGATAATTGGAGAGAAATGCCTAGCTAGGAATATGTTTAATTGATATTGATCTTTCTTCAACTATTGATTGCATTTTCAACTGTACAAAGGTAAATTCACATTGGAAGAAAATATAGAAATAATTTGATTATTTTTTATTTATGGATGCTAATTGTATGGCAACAGGCTTAAAGATAACAAAGAAGATAAAGAGAAGATAGTAGCTGAAGAAGATGAAAAGGATTAGACTGAGTTACAGCATAAAAAAGAAGAACACAATAAGAAATCTGAATTAGATTCAATTCAAAAGCAAGAATCTTCTTCTTTTAACAATCAACATTCAGACAATTCTCAAATGCATCATTAAAAGCAACCAATATTCTTAGATTCTCACTTCGGAAATATTCCTTCTTAGCATTAAGAGTTCATCCCTATGACTCCTGTGTTTGTCCCAGAAATCAAAGGCAATAAATTTTTTGCTAAGACTTTTGAATAAGAAAATAATCAATAAAATACAGAAAATGAACGATCGAAAGGAAAAGCAAGCAATAAATAGCAAAAATATCGTACATTGTAAGACTAATGCAGGATTTTAAAAAGATAAGAGAAGGAATAGCAGGAAGATGATGAGATACTCAAGCAAAAATTATGGTTACCTGAGAAATAATAAAATATGCATTCGCCTGGATAAGGTGAAAAAAAGGATAAAAATAGACTGGTTTTGGAAAAAGATAGAAGTTAATTAACCAGAAAACGACCTAGAATAGCAGACAAATATGAAGATATTGATTCAGATGACATGATTGAAGAAGGAAGAGAGAATCAATATTCTGTGAGCTAGTAAGATATTTTTTACACAAAAATGTTATTTTTGTTTACTTTTTACTGAACATATTAGGGTGTACAAAGTGATCAAGAAGCGAAAAAATGATAGAATAGCAAGAATTGATGAAGAAAAAGAAGAGACTAGAAAAAAAGAAATGTAACTGCTAGTTCTAAAGTAGTAACAGGAAAAACTATTGAAGTAGCAATATTTAGAAATGTTGAGTAAGAAGAAAGAACAAATAATGGAAGGTTTATTAGTTGGTCCTAAAATATCGTAATCATTGGCAGTTGAAGAACAGAATCTTAAGAATGAAGTAAAAGTCGGTGGTATTGCTGTTGTTGGAGATAAGTAAACGTTACAACAAACTATTCCTGAAGTTTAGTCAAATTAGTAGGAGAATACAAAGAAATTGTAGAATATTCTAGAGGTTAAAAATGATAAGATTCCTGAAAATAATGGTAAGTTTTAGGGATTGTTTGCGAATAGTTAGTAAGTTGTTGGGAGTTCAATTGTAAAGGATACATTTTCAAGTAAATAAAGTTAAGGAATTGATTATGCAGACACAATAACAGGAGTTTAAATAAGTAAAGTAAACTTAATTGGGAACAGTATCAACACTTCAATTTCTGAGAAATGCCTACCTTTAAGTGGAAATTTACATAAAAAAGAAATTGCAGAATAACAATTAGAAGATTCGCCGTTGAAGCCTTAAGAAAAACAAGAAACTGAACAACTTAAACTGGATTAAGAAACTAACAAGAGAATAGAAGATGTGAAGAGCCAAGAAGAGACATCTGTTTCAATACCTAGAGACACTGATAGATAAGATAACAAATGCAATGCAGAAAAAGAAGAACCGATAAAGGAAGTAACTTCAGTTATTTAAGCTAGTGATGCCAAAGTAGATGAAAATGACAAGAAAAATCCTTAGAACACCTCTCAAGTTTCTTTATTAACTGAAAAGGAATAAGCTATAAACAAAACTGAAACTGCTAAGAGTGAATCGGATTAAAGTATAACAAATTAAACTGATAAACCAATAATAGAAAATTCAATTTTTGCTTAACCATCTCGTACTACTCTTCCTCAAAAGAATTCAATATTTTCAACAGGTTCGTCGAGCTTATTTAGTAGCAACAACAATTCTAGTTAGTTATTTGCAGGAAATAGTAAAACTCTTGATAAAATGTAACCTCCTGCAACTCCAACGGAATAATAAACTAATGGATAAATGCCCGCTGACAATAAGCCATCTATTTCTTAGTAAGTAACTGAAAATGAATAACCTAATTCAACTACTTCAGCGTTAGAAGAAAATAAAGACACAATTATTCCAAAATCGTCATTGTTTAATAATAATGTATCTAGTGGTGCTTAAAACTCTACTTCTACAGGATTATTTTAATCATTGGTGAATAAAGATAATGGTAACAGTTTAGGCTTAGGTTCTCTTCAAGCAAAGGAAGCTGAGAAACCCTCTGGACTGTTTGGAGGAAATCTAACTATTTAAAACTCTTAACTGAATCCAGGAGAAATAATCAGCAAAAAACCAGCAGAAATAAAAGGATCTGAGATAAATAACGTTTAACCTTTAGAAAATTCATTGAAAAATCAAGAAAATCAAGTTTAATCTAAAGACTAAAACAGCTTAATATTACCAAACATTAAAGTTAAATCTGAAACAAATTAATCTTCTTCTTCCCTTTTCCCAATAACAACAACTCCTGGAAATATTAATAATAATCCGTTAATTGAAACAACCTAAAAAAGCACATAGATCACAAATATATTTGCAAACAATCCCTCCAAATCAGATGGAGTACCAAGTCTCTTTAGCGGGAATAATAATAGTAATACACAGTAGCGAAGCCTCTTTAGCAATTTACAAGGAACTGGATTATTTTAACCTCCATAGATTTCTGTGGGCATTTAGCCTTCCACATAATAATAAGGTTGATACAGTTTTAAGTTTATTTGTGTAAACAAATATATTACTGTGTGTAGTTTGCTTTTCATTATCATTTCTCAACTTAATGATTATTAAACTCATACTTTTTGATGAGAAAGAGAGAAAGAGAGGGGGAGGAACTTTGATTTTTGTGAAGAAAAACTGGGTTATTTTTTTTTACAAAAACAGCAGAAAAAAATCTTTCAGTAAAAAAAAAGGGTAAGAAAGTGAGGAAATAGGGAAATCCTGTGTGTTGGTGATTGTGTGTGTGAAAGTCTATCTTCTAGTGGAGGAGGCACATCGTTGTAAAGGGTCCAGGAGTATTAATATAATCGAATATGCCTCCTAAATCTCCGTTTTTGAAGTGCGATTGGCTTGCTTCCAGAAGTAGAATACTCTTTGTTTATGATAAATTTTTCTTCATTTTTTGCATTTTTCAATGTCAAATTTAGAGAGATTTGCGCCAATACTATATCTCATCCTTCAAGCGATATTTCTTCTCCTTCTACACTTCACATCTGATATATTTGGAGTTAATGAAGGCATCTATTTCAACGCTGAAACATTTTTATTTTGGTAAACTTCTTGTTTCATTTTCATTTTTAAGAATCCATATAATTTCCCTAAAAGGATCATTTGGGGAGCTAGTTTCTCCCTATACTTCATCATAGTCTTTAGAAATCCTGGCTATGTTGAGATTGGTTCATTAGATCATCGCCCAATGGTAGGATTTTTTAATAATTTTTGGGTTAAACAACATTTTAGCTATTTTTCTTCTTTTTTCTTGAGAATTCCTACTAACTTGAAGCTTCCATAATGAACACAAATGCAGGTCCTCCACAACCTTTAAGCACTCAAGAAAAATAGAAGAAAAAGCGACCAACTAATGTGAGTCTTAAAAAAAGTTCTTCGTTATAAACTAAAGAACCACCGATGTTATTATCATAACTCTAAACTAGAGGAGCAGGAGATAATAATAATAATAATCCTGAGAATATTCAAAAATATTACTGTAAAACATAATCTCCAGACGAACCTGCTTCAGAGATAATTTCTCAGCATTAAATGCTTCCTGCGTAATTCAGTTAGTACTCAGCAAAAGGATCATCATAAATGGCAGGGATTTAAGGGGGATCTCCACCTGCTCATGCGAGAATATATTTATACTAGTCACCTGCACTTACATCGTTTAATAGGAATTCAGTTTATGAAAATAAAGAAATTAGTAATAACATGAAGTTAGAATCAAACTAAATTAATTAGAAAAATCTTAGGGAATTAGAAGCATCTGAAGAAATTTAAGAATAAATAGAGGTAACAAATCATGAAATTAGTAAGAATGACAATTAGTAGATTCTTTCTTTGGTTAGTAATTTAACCAAGAAGAAATCAGCTGAAAATATTAATCAATAGAACATAATGGAAGCTTCAGAGGAATGTCATTAAGATCATTAATAAAAGAATCATCTTTCTGGAGAAGAAGGAAAGCAAAAAGATTATTTTGAATAATCATTAAATGGTTTAGGATAAAAAGATGAAGAAAAAGAATCATAAATGGAGTAAGAATAATAAAACTAGTCGAGAATGGAAAGCTACAAAGAGGATTCTCAGAGCATTTAAAGTTAGCAGATATGTATGGATGATTTGGAAGATGTTAAATCTTAAGAAAATGAAGAAGAAAATGAAAGAATTGAGATTAAAAATGAGGTTATTTGCTCAAAACAAGAAGCAAAAAATGATGAAGTATTTAAGAAAAAGGAAATTGAATTGTTAGCGAATCCCACGAATTAAACATGCTCTGAATAAGTAAATGAACATAGCGAAACCCAAGCAATCACGCATGGAAAATAAATGAGAGATTTTAGTTAGAAGATTATTGCTCCTTAGCATAGTAAATCGTCTTTATCTTTATCTGAAAAAGAACCGAAATTAGATAAAATAGATTAAAAAGATAAATCAACCGTCTTTGAAAACTGTTCTGGGTCATTTCTTCCAATTCAGAATGTCTCAGCAAATTTTAATGTTTTACCAAATAAAAGCTCTGATTCAGCAGGTTAATTACCAGAAACTAACTCTAAAAAAACAATACTAACTAGCAGTTAACTTATTCAATATAACATTTCTTTTGGTAGACCACAATAATTCTCTAAAGATATGTAATCGTAAGGGAAAGTTCAAAAAACCAAAGATAAACTCACAACTAACAACTCAAAAATATTAGATTTTAAGAATTGTCCTAACTCGAAATAAGATCTAACTAACTCACTTTGTAACTTTCGTTTCAAAAGTGCTCTTTCTGCAGTTGAAATTTAATCAATTTCAGATGAATTTCCACTCACAAAAATCAAAGAAAATTACTAAATAAATCGTTCAAGATCTTTACCATCGATTTTAGAATATGATGATGTGCTCATGTCATTTTCTCCAGAATGCACTAGGATCAAAGCGGTTGCACCTTCATATGTCTCAAGTACTAACCCAAATTAAAAAGGAAAATAAGGCATTCTTTTATCTCCTACTTTAAGTGCAATTCCTGCATCTGATTCTGCAAATAAAAATCCACAATTTAACAAACCATCCCCAGGCAGTAGTTCACTTGTTAAAAAGATCCCTTTTTCTCGCTCTTAATTAGACAAAGTTTTATGTGAAGAACATTTACCCTGTTTTGGTGAAGATGAATAAAATGTATCTTGCAAAGATCGCTCAATTAACATAACTAATTCTAACTAATAAGCTGGAATTGCTGCCGAGAATTCTCTGAAATCATTTGAATTCTAAAGAAATCACAAAGCAATCTCTGATTTCTCACCTGATGAGATTAACTGTGAATATTTAAACACACCAGAGCAAGAAGCGATTCTATGCGATTTCTCATCAAATCAACTCATGGCATTAAGGGATAATTCGTAGAACACAAATTATTTCTTTTCAAATATGAAAAATATGTCTTTTCGGACATCCACTCCGACTAATCCAAGTAATAATACAAATCAAATCTTGTCAAGAAACAAAGGTGATAATATATTACCTTCTTATTATCTTAATAATGAAGATTCCTAAACGAAAATGAATCCTCAACAATCTAATCAGTTTAGACATTCACCTTCTCATTAGAATCTAACTAAAAAGTCTACACCATATAGACCTAGAACACTCTTTCTTGATAACTAAATTAATGATCCAATCAAAAATAATTCCAAAATTGACGGAATTCCTGAAGATTTATCAAACAATCTAGATAATAAACCTAAAAGAAAGATCTATTTTAGTCCTAAAAATACTCCACCAAATATTCAGAAAATGAATAAATTCATTTCGATTTAAGGAGAAACTTATTATAATTAAGTCTTTATCAACAAAGAAAACTAAACTTCTCCGAATAATCAAGATAAAATAAGCAATATTTTTGATAAATCGTATCGAAGAGCATCATCTTTATCCGATTCGCATGAACAAGAAATATCCTATCATTCACCACAGCAATGCTTGAGCTTAAACTAAGAGGTTTGTTCTGCACCGTTGAGTTACTTGCCAGGATAACAGCGACTAAAATCCGAAGTGCAATTGCTTTCAGAAGATTACATGAAGGAAATCGATTCTGATATGTAGCACTCGAAATTTCATCATGTTCCTCTCAAAACTGCAAAGAATTCTACGATATTCAAGTAAATTTCTGAAAATCAAAATTACTTAACGAAGAAGCATATTGTCTAGAAGAAATGTTCTATGGAAGGAGTGTAACTCGTGAAGACCTACTCGAATAATACAAGCACGCATTAGGATTGTTTGCATACTTCTTGCACTTGCACATCGAACATTCTTCAAGCGAATTCAGTTTAATTGCTTCTAAGGCACCACAGTAATGTCACCTCTGAGTTGAACACAACACCTGCACTTGCAACTAATCAAGATATATATACTTGCCCGAATAATGGAGGGAGAAGACTAATTTCACAGCCTAGTTTTCCTATTAGTGTGTTAGGATCTCCTTCACAATAGCCTTCTAATAATGTCTCAGGATGTGCAGGGATCAGCAGTTTTCGACCAAATAATGTTATTTAATTATCTACAGAATCGCTGAATTAAAGTATTCAAACTCCAAATTTAACTAAAATTGATTCCAAAAAAGGTAAAGAAAAAGCCAGTCCCAACAATTTCTTCATGAGATAGAATTACTCCCACAATCCCAGCAACGCCATCAATAACAACAATCACGAAAATTAACATTAAACGCATACTCTTCATGCAATCCGCGCAATTTCTGAAAACAACTACCTCACTCCTTACAATCCACCAGGAATCATCCCTCCAAAACAAAATAAATCTCATAACAAAAATAGCATTCAGAGCAACAATAACAACAACAGCAAGACAGACGTTGGCTACTATTGCAGATAAGATAAGAGCAACGATGCTAGCAATACAAATATTCTACCATCAAATCTCTTTCATCATATGAAAGAAAACAAAATTATTGACAACATTACATAAACAAATTATACCATGCCATATTTTGAGAAAAGATATTGCCAAGCTTGCAATATTGATCAACCAACACGGTCAAAGCACTGTGCTATCTGCAAGCGATGCATTTCAACTTATGATCACCACTGTCCCTGGATTGGAGTTTGCGTTTCTTAAAGAAATCGATTACATTTCTTTTTCTTCGTTTGTACATAAAATCTCTCCTCAGTATCTGTCATCTACAAGGTAAAATCAAGAGAGAGAATAACTTCAAAAATAATTCTAATTCTTCGGCAAAAATTATGTATTTTTGTTGTTTTATTCTATGAAAAATCATTTTTCTTCTTAGGTTATTGTATTCTTGGTAAATGCTGCAAACAACAATAATAGCTAAGCTATTGCTGAGATAGTAACGGCTTGTATTGGACTTGGATTCCTGTTCTATGTGTTCTTAATGACCATAATGCTTGTTGCTTAGCACTTCTACTACATCACCAACAATATTACAACTTGTAACAAAAAATCATTTTTTACTAATCTTTTGAAATAAATTTGACATTTTTTTCTATTCACAAGGGGAATACTATTCATGGAATAGAATATCGTACCTTAAAGATCAACCTCGTAGTCTTGGAAGCCCTTTTTCATTTGGAGCTATTAAGAATATTTAGTATTTTTTGAAATCTACATTTTGCAAAACAACCTATGAGTGGTAACTCAATAAAATTAGATTGCCTGCTGAATCTGCTAATATTGCATGAAGAATTAGAATCTGTTAAATAATCATGCACATTTTTTTTTTTTTTCTTCAGTTTATTTTTTGTAAAATACCTTTTTTATGTAAAATAATTGAAAAATCAATTTTGTTTGTGAATACAAATAACTTTGTGAGAATTCTTCAAAACAATAAATACAAACAAACAAATAAACTTGTGTGTCTCGATGATTAATTAATCTATTAATCAGGTAAAACTAGATCATGAAATATCTTATGTTTGCTTTGATTGAGTTATTAGTGTAATAATATATCCAAATTGATTTTTAGTACTTTGTTCTTGAAAAAGTGAAATTATTGATCATTTTAGTGTGTGAAGAAAATTCAAAGATGCTAAATAAGAAATTCAATCCAGATAACGATTACTTTAACTAAAATACAGATGGGCTTGTGAAGGATTTTAAGCGATCAGTTAACTCAGCCATTAATTCATACTTGCTGGTAGAAACAATGCGATAACTAGGATTCAATGATCGTTAACAAAAAATATCTTTTGATATTGCATTCAGAACAAGAACAGCTCGATGGATGAAGCATTCACTACTCAGGCATATCATCCAAATATGTTTGTTGATGTACTTGAAATATTTTGATTACCTTAAAATGATTATCCATGTGTTTTTTGTTATTGTTGTTCCCAAGAAATTCAATGGATTGAAGCTAAGATTTGACAAGGATTAGTCGATTATGTGTAATAAAAGTCTGAATAAGAAGCTTGAGAAATAGAATAATAGTCTTCAGCCTCTCTCCATAATGGTATTAAAATATAAGAATCTTCACTTCTTATGGTTTGTTATTTGATTATTTCAAAATTAATCTTTGGTTCTGGTAAAGTGGTTGAACAATGGTAAAAGTTTAGCTGTAGGCTACACAAAAGCAAAAAGTCAAAATAATATTACTCACTAACTGAAAGGCGACATAAATATCATCAATTTCTACAAACCAAAATAGCGTCAACGATTCTTCAAAGAGGTTAGATTTTAAGCTAAAAATGAACAACATTTTTCATTCCAAAACATCTAATAAAGATTTAAGGACTTGGGAGCATGAAACTGCTCAATAACGGGAAACACATTGTTGTTGGTGATAAAGTTGGCGATATCTTCTTTTTAGATTATATTCTTAACAATCTTAAAAATAATCTTGATGAAGATGGTCGATCTTCGAAATCTGATGATCAAAAGAGAATTTCTACTAAAATATAAGATCTCGTTGATATATCGTAACACTATGATAACTTTTTGGTAAAAATACCCTAAATCTTTGATATTTTGTAAGTCCTTCTCCTACGGATGCAAAGCTCGTGATTGGTGGAGGAAAGTTGCTAAATATTCTGGATATTGAAAAAGAAACCATAGAAAGGGCACTAGAAAGTAAATTATTAACCACAAAAAAGCAATATTTTGCGTTCTTAAACCACATTGCTTTGAAAAAATAGACACGACCAAAGAAATAACATCTTGTGAGTGGAATCCTCAAAAAGTGCTTATCATGAGCACAGATGATTCTCTGAAGGTCAGACTTTGGGATCCAAGGGAAAGTCAAAATGTTGCAGAATTGTAAAAATACCCCTCTTTGAACTATAGTATCTTCATTTTGCTATATTTTTTATCATTTTTTAGGAGCGCCCACAATCAGCCAGCTACAGTCTGCAGATGGCATCCAAATGGCTATAATTTTCTTACAGGGTAGTTTTAGTTTATCTTTGATGCTAATTTTGAATTTATTATATTGAAATTCTACTAATACAGAGGGAAAGACAGAGCTATTAAATTATTTGATTTCCGATCCCTTGAGCAACCAGTGAATACATTCTGCAGTGATGGTGAGATTACTTGTTTAAAATGGCATCCGCTCTATCCAAGCATATTCATCTCTGGAGACAATTAAGGAAATGTTCTACACTTCACAACTAGGTATTTTTTTGGCAATACATTCTACTTTTTTAGTTGATAATCATTTTGATTTCAATCAGCGAGCAAAGCCCTATCGATATGATATGTTCTGACGATAAGATCATCGACATCGACTACCATCCATTAGGTAATTATTTGATTAAAAATATGTTCTCTCTCGTTTAATTATTTTTGAAAAAATCATTTTACCTCAGGCGACATTATGTGTTTCGTTGATCAGAAAAAAGCATTGAAAGTAAGCAATTTCATTTATATTTAATTGCTTAAAATCTCGCTGAATTCAAACAAGCAAAAAGCATGATTGATTTAATTTAAAAAGTATTTTGTTTGGTTAATTTTTTAAATATTTAACACATAGTTTTACTCTCGCGAAGCAAAGAAAGAAGGACAACAGGGTCAGTGAACTTAATTGAATATGATAATATACTTGTATTTTGTAAAGATTCTATGTTTTGCTTTGAATTTAAAACAAGAAAAATAAGGGGTTTGGATTTGTGGGTGAGTATATCAGAAAGAACAGAAAAACCAACACAACATTTGAAAAAAATCAAAAACAAAGATCAGGAGTGCGCACGCAAATGGCGAAACAATTCAGTGTATGTTTAGAGAATATGTGAAAAATAATTGATCATTTGATATTTAGGCATCCAATGGTGACATCTTGGAGTGGCTTGGTAGTTTTCATGAAGATGTTATTCAAGATATTGGAATTCTGAAAAATGGTATGTTTAAATTCCATAATTATGCCCTAATCGTTGTCACAATACAGTTTGCAGGCATTATTCTAGGAGATCTTGTAGCAGACGTTTACGCAGAAACAAAGAGTGAAAGAGATTAGATAAAGCAAGCACTTGCGCTGAATCGGCATAATCTCCAAAATACTAATAATTGTCTAGCTAATATGAATAATATCCTGTGCGAAATAACAAATTAATCAGCAATGCGATCAATTGTGCTACCATCGCATATTTCTGCTTTGACACCTTCACATCTTTAGCATGAAGAATGTCTGCTGTAACTCATCCAATGGCTTTTTCTTTAAAAAAAGTTACTTTAGCACTTACCACCGCCACCTCTGTTTTAGCATTAACTGAACTCACAGAAATTACCAGATAGACCGCCAATTCCAAAGAAAGCCTAAACATATTAAGCCAAACTAAATGAACAATAAAGTTAAGAATATGAAGATTAAGATCAGTTATTCTACGCTTCAGATCTGATTGAAGATAATTAGCAATAGCATTGTGAATAATTTGATTCAGATTAATAAGAAAATAACTCAGCAAATACAAGTGGTATCAGTGGTTATAAAGTCTTGAGGCCTTCTTCTCCTTATCATGCTTATTCTCAAGACTCTTCAACTCGATGGAATAATAAGCAAAAGAATCCTGAAGAAGATTAAAGATTCTCTTCAGTGTCGAATTCAAAAAAAGGAAACTTTTCTAACTAAAAGGATATCAATTCAAATCAGAAATCAGCTGTAATGAAGGTCTCTACGTTTCTGATAGATTCTGGATTTGATGGGACTGCTTTCTCAAATGATGTTCAAGATGTGAGAGCCAAGCTGTAATCTGCTATGTCTAATGGAAGGGTTCCAGATGTAAAACAGCAGTTAGCCTATTTCTCTTAGGATTCCACTCATTTTTCTTAGCAGACTTAATAGACAGCGGCTAGTAAACCACCTCCTTCTCCGAATCCTGCATAAAATAAAAAATAGTCAAAATAAATTATTCCAGCGAACATAAATAGCAGTAAACTTAAGAATAATGAGTAATCTTCGATAAATCACAATGAAATATCATTTTAGAATAAATCAATAGATTTCATAGATCATGCCGCCCCAAGGGATTAACTTGCTTAGAATGCTAAATCAAGACATCCTTAAGAATTCTAACAAGTTACTGCAATATAAAGAAGTACAAATAATAGTAATAATAGGAGTGTAAATTCAAAATAAGACAATAACTTTAGAAATTATTCAAGTGATCAATCTCCTCATGAAAGAGATACATAGGGCAGTTTCTTTTCTTTAAGATAATAAGGTATGGATTCTAACAAAGAAAGTGCTAAATAATTCAAAATTAGCAATAGTAATGGTATTAATATGAATCTTCATCAAAAAATAGAGAATAACTAATCAAATATCATCGCTCATATTGAAGATTGTAGCGAGGAAACTAAAGAAAAATGCCTAAATTGGCTACAAGACATTTGCCTCCTAAAAAAAGGCATCAAAGGTTTAAATGAAAAGTTACCTAGAGTCTGCAGAAACGGGCTTATTTTCATCGATATTGTCAACAGAATTCACGGAAGAACCAACGAAATCTTAGGAATAAATCGTACACCAAAAATTCCAAGTCATCTGCGCTCAAACTATCAAAAACTCTTCACTTCTCTTCGATAATACCCCAAAATGAACCCAAGATTTCTCTCTAAACCAGAACTTTTCATGGAGGAGATACCAAATTCTAATGTATTCTGGGGATTTCTAGATGATCTTTGGTATCTCTTCCACAACAAAAAATCTGCATATGATTCCAGGCAGGATCTTAACGAACATACTAATTATTCTTCTTAACCTGTGAAGACTTAACTCAATAAGCAAAGTAGCTTAAATTCTTCATATGTTTCTTCAGAAAAAGCACAATTAACTCTTCAACCAAACTGTAAAGTTAAAAAGTCACGTACTCAAGAATCATCTCCACAACCTTACTGTTATGATTAGGAAATCAATTCTTCATAATTCAATGGGAATTCGAATTCCAATACAGGAAATAATATGAAAAATTCTGGGACAAGTTTTTTGGAATAAGATAACAAGGTAATTTCCTAGAGAACAATGGTTCCATAAGCAAGTGAATTGATGTAAAATAACTAAAAATAAAGAGCTATTACATCAACTGAGATTTCACAAAGATCTTAAAATACCCCAGCTCTAAGTGTTCAAAGTAGAAATAGCAATAGTCCTTCTCCAAGAAATAAAATGAATGAACCAAATTAATAAACTTAACCAAATAATCCCAACACATCTTTTAATACTATTCATAGATCTTAAACAAATTTAGTTAAGAATAATGCTTCTTTTACAGCACCTGAAGATTATCAGCAAATCTACTCACAAAGATAATAAGTAATTTGCTTTTTTTAATTATTTTTTTCATCTCATTTTGATCTTAAAATTAGTCTATTTAGACTTACAGCACACCAACTAGGAGAGACAGTTTTAGTAGAAAAACTTCTCTTGAAAAACTACCTTTTAGGTCATAAAGCCCTTCGATTTTATCCAAAAATAGAGTTAATACTCTTCTAAACAAAAACAACGCATATAACTCAAATAGCATCAGCAACCCTAATCCTAAGGGAAGTTTAACTAATCTGTCTGTTGTACCTCATTAAATCATGGGAATCACTCTGGACATGGAAATGTAGACAATTCAATTCCTCAATCGTCTCGGATTCAGCAAGTTTTTATCTAAAAAAAACAATTCGCTATTTGAAGATCCTTTGAGAAATGGAACACTTCTCTGTGGATTAGTCGAAAGACTTGGGCTACAACTTTCATTAGGGTTTTCTATCAAACCAAGAAACATCGAAGAATGCAGAAATAATATTGAGATTGCACTTGATTCTTTGAAAAAATCTGGTTCTTTATCATAGATTCCAGTTTATTTACTGAATAAAAGTGAAGATATTCTTCGAGGCGATCACGATGCAACATGGGGTTTGTTGTATGTTTTAATGAAAAACGAGGGGTCTCTGTCGACTAGCACAAGAGATGTTTCATTTGCTTATTCAGGAAATGAAAAGTAACTTACTACTGAACAAAGCAGACCTACTCTTGATCTGAGAAGTTCCTTAGCTGAAGAAATGTTAGTTCCTTATTCAGCTGAAGAAATGAGCAGATTAGAAATATCATATTTAAACTGGATTAATTCAAAGTTAAACAGATAATATTAAGATTTTACAGCTATCGATTAGCTTATTCGTAGTGGCATAATTATCTGTGAGCTCGTTTCGGTTGTGATTCAAAAGTAGATTATCCCAAATCACTTACAACCAAATTCAGATACAGCTCGTCTTTCTAATATTTGTAAAGCCCTTGGGTCACTTCGGAGTATCCGAAATATTGGGCAGAGATTTCTTTGGAAGGAAAACTTCTTTTTAACTTCGAATAGATCTGCAAGCATCGGGTTACTTGAAGGTAATTTTTGTTGGTTTGAAAGTCAAAATTGTCAAAATTGTTTTTATCTTGCCAGATTTAAGGAGATATTCAGATGGTCTTCCAGCTAGGAAAGGTGATAATTACTTTGCAGAAGGACCTTATTTTGGACTGTCAAATGGAAAAGAGCTAAGAAATCAAAAAGAACAAAAGATAAATAAATAATTCTAACCTGAAAAAGATTTCTATTAGCATATTCGTGGAGGATCGAGTGTTGAAACTGCATTTTTTAAAAACGAAGAATCCTTCCCATGTTATGATAAGGTTGATAAAATATTATTTTCATCTGAAATACCTTAGAACACTAAGCCTTAGAGTCTTCTAGGCGCATGTTCAAACAAAGAACTGCTTCTTATTTCTAAAAGTAGCTGCATTTCATCTTCTATTGTTGGTTCTGCTCGAAAAAATCAAAAAGAAGATATTCCTTTCACTACAATCCCATCTCCTAAGAATTCAAATAACAACCCAACTAAGCATAATCTACTACTTGAATTTTCTTAAAAGTAACAATAAAGTATGTAATAATCAGAGAGAATGCCGCATTCTTATTAAGTGGAGTCGAAAATCATATCATCAAGATAACAAGAATTGTCTTCCAAATGTAACAAAAAATTAATCAAAAAACGATTAAATTAATTCTCTTTTTGTTGCAGTACATCAATAAAAGCAATAACCATTGGCTACAATTTTGATAAATTGGTTCTCTGACATTGGATTAGCTGAACTCTCCATTAATCTTGATTTTAATCAAAAATATGTTAGTGCCTTCAAAGATGGGTAAGTATTTAAGTTAATTCTACACAAATGTTCTCTAAAAAATTTTTGTTTAGGATTCTAATCAGCAGAACCATCGAGAAATTAGATTAAATTAGTATTCCCGGTCTTATTGTTAATCCAAAAACCTCTGCTAGTTGCTTAGTAAATATCCGAAAAGTGTTTTTTATCCTATCGAAAAAACCAGAATTCGATTAGAAACTACTCCTCGACGAGAACTTAGCTTATGAAGCTTCAACTCCTTATGTCATATCATTCCTGTCTTCTTTGAAAGCATGCTTTAAAAACAAATCGCGTTATCTCTCAAAACTCAAGTAAAAAATAGAGACTCATGTTATTGTTTCTTTAATATGATCTTTACTTTTCTTGGAAAAAATAGGAAAAATGAATCAAGAGATTTCAATAGTATTTTCAAAATGTGACTTTTCAAGATATCAATGCATGCATTAGATTATCATGTTAATTATTTTTCTCCTAAACTGGATGTATTCTACATAAAATTGTACAAAAAATTCAGATTTTGTTCATTTCCTTCTTGAAAAAAAAAAACATGCAAACGAAATGGAAAAAGGCTGTTGTTTGTTTAACAAAAATAAACAAAATTATGTGAGTTAGTTAATATGATCAATTATCAAATTTATTTTCATCAGCATTGAGATACTAGCTGAGAGTTTTCTTAGGAGAATATAACATTTAATGTTGTGACTAATCATCTAAGGCATTTGTTGGGCTCGGAGATTAATTGGTAATAAGCTAGCTGATGTAGTAGTGAATTCCAAGGTTTTATTCTGTTTATTTACTCTCTTCAATGTTTTCTTTGCACATTACTCCTTCTTGGAAAAAGGAGAGACAACTTTCATTGGAAACTAAGGATTATTTCGTACCAAACTGAGGAGAAAGGCCTTTTTTTAAGAACATATTATGAGGAGAAGCTGGCATTTTCTAATCTGAAATACATGAACTCGAGGACATGTTTGTTAACTTAGGATCATTTTTCTCTCCTCGAATAGAAATCGACATCTTTTGATGATTCTGCTAAGCAGGATTGTTGTTATTATTGCTGTAACGTTATTTTTTAGAATTATTCTTAGTTTTTCTTCCATCGAAAGCTGTAGAATTTTATAAAGAATTCCTCATAGATTAGTTATGAGAATAGTTTTTCTTTGAGTTTATATTTAGTAACTTTTATTTCTTTTGTTTCAGCCTGACGCTCTCAGCTAATTTCTCTAGAATATGGGACAAATTATGCTAAGGATAAAAGAACTTGTAGATTCTGTGCGTGTCATCAATCATATCTTTGTCTTTAAGTGGCTAAATAGCTTCAAGGGAAGGATGAATTTCAAGCTTGTCTACAGCTTCTTTTTTGATTAAATAGTATGGAAACGATTTCCTATCCCTTTTAGCTAAAGTTTACTCTTTTTCGAAGTTATTCAAATAATCTCCTTAGTCTAAATATTCGTTATTAGTTTTTGAAAAAGAAAAGTGTGCTCTTCTTTGCGTAGGGAAATTCAAAAGAGGAATATGCTACTATTAATTCTAATTTGGGTTTGTTATCTGAGAACTTTGTTTTCTTAAAATATGATGCTATTATGGATTATAATTCCCTGCTTTTTGGGAATTCACATCGGAGCTATATTTGGAGTTATTTTCCTCAATCTGATTAGATGTATTTTAATGAGAATCCCTAATTGATTTGCTTATAAATTCTTATGCTATTTGCAATTAACCTATGATCTATTTGAAGTTAAAAAAGTTTTTTCTCATGGAGGCAAGTGAAATCAACATTGAATCATCTTTCTTAGAGATTTTAGATAGTTCATTAGATGAAATAACTCGATCTTTAGTATCTTCTTCTCCTGGTGCTAGTAAATTCAAAAGAGAAGTTTAAATTTTTGATCTTTTAGCTTCAGAGCTATCAAGTAATTATCCATTTTAAGTTGGTTCTTTTATTATGATACTAAGTCTTTTATCAGATTTCAATCTTTATTCATTAATATAATCTATTTCTGGCGCAACAAGTTATTTACTATTTTTTAGAATTGAGGATAGTTCTTCCCTGGGAATAAGATGATTGGAACCACTAATTCTATTTTAATTCATCAAATTGAGTTAAATGTCTTTTTGTGATGATCCTGGTAGGAAATTCCTAGATGAATGAATCAACGATGATGGCTTACTGCATAGTTAAGAATTTAGATCTGTATTTGAGTATTCTTCTTCGGTTTATGAGAAATCTTCATCAGTATCATTATCACTATCATATTCTTCTTTATCGTTATCAATGCCGGTAGCGCCTAAAAATAAACAAAAATCTAAGTAATAATTTCATTTTGTTAAAAAAAAAGTTACGAAAAAATATTTTGAGTTCCTCGAATTTATTCTCCTTGAAATCAGTTAGCCGCTGCTGCAGATAAGCAGATTTGGTGAGAGAATGATATCTATTGATTTTTTGAATGCGTTTAGAGAGAGTTGTTTGGTCTTTATATATGGATTATCGGGGCTAATACTTCCCATGGGAAAAATTTCTGATGATCGGAAACTTCTGTGGAACAAAGTGGATTAAAGGGCAAAGGTGAAGAAGATGATCAGATTTAGAGCAGCACTCACATTTAACCCCAATACTTTGCATTTGATCACTATACATAACTTGATCTCTAATCATG
>Ga0302271_10000139_pt1 | contig 64357 bp, 27 predicted proteins | sample III_Bog_N1_1_FD_198767 | JGI IMG/M metagenome (GOLD analysis project Ga0302271, IMG submission 198767) | Peat permafrost microbial communities from Stordalen Mire near Abisko, Sweden - III_Bog_N1_1 | ecosystem: Environmental > Terrestrial > Soil > Wetlands > Peat | place: Sweden: Abisko...
GTAAAGCGTTAGTATCTCTCAACAAGGGATTCGAAAATAAGCATGACACATTTTCTCCTCTAGATTGAAAAGAAATTTCGAAGGCTATTATTATTCATTTTTTTTTTTTAGACTTGTTTTCTTGGGAAGATTAAAACTTTTTTTGCATTCCTATTTTTTCTAGAAAAATAAAATATTCTTTCGAGAAAAGTTAAGGGAGATTTTAAGTAAATGTTACTGCATCTTTTTTTGTAACATCCCAAGAAAAGACAAGCGTTTTGAATGTAGATTTACACCTCCTGGCAAATCTCTTGTGCTCCATTCAATTCCAAAACCCCTCAACACATTCCTAAAATACTCTGATAATTAACACACCCTAATAATACTACAAAAATATTTGGCTTAGATTTATTTCTTATTCTTCTGTGTTATGTTTTGGCATTGAAATTAAAACTAATGAAAAGTAAAACAACCTTGTAAAATAAATCTTTAATTTTTTTTTGCAAAGTTTAAACATAAATACATCAATATTATTAAATAATATTTTAGCTTTTTTTATCTTCATTCGATTGCAAAGGGCTATTCTACCTTTGATTTAGACCATTCTAAAGCCATCCGTTTTAGTTAGAAACTCATTTCTTCTCCTACATCATTCTGCTTTTACTCCTATCTTTTAAAATCCCTTTCTTAATCTTATCTCCCATTTTAGTTCTTAATCCTATTAATCTTTTGTTTTTCATTATCTTAAAAACTGTCCTGTGTTTCTTATCCTAAATTTGAATCTTAATTATCTTTTTCTTCATTTGCAATATCAAACTCCTCATCTTCCTCCTCCTCCTCATCTTCCTCCTCTTCTTCATCATCATCTGTATCTACAATTTACTTCTTTTTCTTATAGCTCTTTTGAGCTTTAATCTTGTTATTTTCATTCAGATGAGCTACAATTTTACTAACTAAAGGAGCATGAAGATTAAGTAATTTTGATATCCCTTAGAAAGTGCCGAAGTAATCTTGCAGACTAATAATCAAGTTTCTATCAATATTATCAAGCAGGGTCATCACTGGAAATTTTAAGTTTTAAGTTCTCAAAAAATAAAATTCTTTTTCTTTAAACTTCTGCGTCACTTTGATGTTCTGTTACTCCTCAAAGTCCAAGATTTTCTTGAGATAAATCTTGAATTTAGATTCTTCTTGCTCATCGACTTTGTATTAAGCCTTTTGAATAATTGATCTATTTATCTATGAATTTCTCAAGTTCAGAGATCTCTCCTTGTTTCGTTTTTCTAAATAATCTAGAATTAAACTTGAAGCCGCTATATATTTACTAGTCTAGGGAATAGGTTGATTTCTTCGCTAAGCTTACTCAAGAGGTCTGGGGTTTTTACTTTCAAAAGGTTTAGGCTTAAGGGTTTGCTTATTTAGATTTGGAGCAAGAAATTAAGTATTTTCTTGCTCAGATTAATAGGTTAAGTTAAGATGTTTCATGTGATCTTCTATTTCTGGGGATTTTGTTAGAGTTTTCTCTTAAAATGTCTATTGATAATTCCTATTCTTTCCTACCTAAGTCATGCTTTCATCCTTTCAAAAGAAAAAATATTTAAAAAGTTTTCAAAATAATAGAAATTTATGAACATTTTCGAGAATAAATATGATAAAAAATTATAAAGGTCTTTCTCTAATTGTCTTTACTTCAACAACGATGCATTAAGGTACTTATTTTGGGAGGGAATAATGTCCAGCAATCGCTGCTTACTCTAAGGCCAAGTCGATTTAAGCAATCGTCTCTTGATTATTAAACCCTAGTAATCCTTTCAAATGACGAAGAGAGTCATCTACTTAGTCATCTTCTGGATGTAGGCTATTTTTCATGGCAAGATCCTCAGCGAACTGCATAATAGATGAAAACCGTTGATATCGTTCAGTTAGAGATTCAAAAATTAACACCACCCATTTTCTTCTCTGTGTGCACATAAAACCACGGAGACTCATTGTTTTCTGGGAAATTTTTGAACTTAGTCTAGAATGATGGTGCGGGTAATTATTTGTAAGTTTTCTTTTTATTTTGAATATTTTACTGCAATTAATAATAGTTAATATATTTCTTTTTAGTTGTACCACAAGAAGCTCAGAAGTAATGGGAAGCAAACTTAACTACCCTTGCATTTGGAGCTAAGATAATTTTCATCAAATTATTAGATTCATTAATAAAATTTAGTAAAATATTAACAATTAATTATTCCTACAGATAAACCAGAAGGCTTAATTAAAGGTTTGTCTGTGTGGGTTGGTAAATGGTTAGCTCACTAGATTCTTTCAGTTTCACAAGCAAGTTATTTTATTACTCTATTTAGAATAAGAGTAATATCCCTAATTAAATACTTGGGGAATGTGATTATTTAAAAATATTACTCTTTTATTAACAATACGTGCAAAAATATCTATGAAAGCAACCTTTCGGATGATTCAAATCTGTTTATGTTTAATTTATTTTTTTGCAAGTTGAACAGACAAAGAATGTGTTAGTAAGGGTAACTTGTTTTTATCTATTGGTTTAAAGATACTCAATATTTTTAAGGAAAAAAATTAATAAAAACACACAAAAAGAATCAACCAATTTACAACTTCAACATTTGAAACACATTATATCTGTGTATTCATAATCAAATAAGATGAATAACCAATAATTATAGTTTGAAAGCCTGTTTTAGTATTATTTTAATATAATTTCAAAAATAAACTATTACTCTTAAGATAAATTATTTTTCTCAAAAAGGATGATTGTATTCTTGCAAATATTGAAGCAATCAAAAATAGTGTGTTGTAGTTTTCCCGCAAAATAAAAATTTAAATATTTTTCCCCCCTTGAGTATTAACTACTCTTCTTGGCGGAATAATAATTGATTTTCTGCATCATCAAGATTGTTAAAAACCAATCAAAGAGCGAAACTAAAAAATGATGTATTTACTTTCTATCTCTCTCTCTCTTTTCTTATTTTCACATACAGATAGTCGAATTGGTGAGCTCTTTATCCTTGTACACACTAGTACACGCACATACAGCAATATAATTTAATACATTTTTCTTTTATTTAAGCTAATAAACATGTTTATTCTTCTAAAATTCTTTTCTGATATCTGAGTTAAATTATTTATTATTTTATGGGCTGTAGTTGTACTCGTCTTCATCCTAAAAAATATTCATTGTCATTGTTCTTCTTATTTTTCTGTCACGAATTTGAATATTCTTTTAGTCTTAGGATGTAGTGTGTTCAAAAATAAGGAGCTCACTCCTTTTATTTTAACGCTGACTTAAACTAAGGAGCCTCTTGTTGCTCTATTTTTGTCTGAAGAAATTACTAGAATATCTTCTACTCCTCATTCCTATCTAGCTCTTCATCATCATCATTAATGCCTTTTTACAGAATTCCCCTTTTATTATCATAGCTAATTACATTGTTAACATTATTAGCATAAATGTCTTCATCTGTTTCATCTTCAACTTCATCATCTTCATCTTCTTCATGGCTATGATTTAATCTACTACTTTTGTTGCTATTTCTGTCTTTTCCATCGCCTTCAAAAGACTATTTCTTAGAAACTGCAATGACTGTGCTAACTAAATGAGGTCTTAACTAAAGTAAATCTGCTACACCTTTTTATGTTTGAAAATGCGGAGTGATTCTAAGAATCAAATCTTTATCAGCTTCATCTAGCACACTCATGATTGGAAGTGTTTCATTTTGTGTTCTCAAAAAGAAGAAATTCTTATCCTTGAACTTATTTGTAATTCTGATTTAGAAGTTATCCTCGAATTCAATTAGGACTTGTAGGTATTCTTTGAACTTCAATTCTTCTAGCTCATTGATAAAGAATGTCGCCTTGGCAAGGATACTTTTATTTCTAGCAAGATTCCCGTCATGACGAGTGGAACGAGTGCGGCTTTTATGTTTTTTCTTTTATGATTGACTGTTTTTAGTATCTCTTTTATCTTTGTTGTTAGTGCTGTAAAGCAGTTCACTTTTGCTAAATGTTCGTTTTGCTGGGAAAATTGAATGATTAGTAACAATATGTGTTTCAGGTTGTTTCTTCGATACACTGCTTTTTGGTGTTTTGAGAGATGGAGAGGGTGTCTTAAGGATCGAAGTTAGAGAGTGAGTTGTCTTAGAGGGTTAAGGTTAGCTACGGTGATTATCCTCTGAGACATACCCACTGCTACTGTGTTTTCGAGTTGGAATAGTTTATTATGGCGTTGCTGTTTTCCTATTAGACAGTAATGACTTATCTCTACTTTCCTCCTGCATGAGTTACATGGTAGTTGTATCATCCTATGAAAAATAATAATTACATAAATAATATTAACATTTTGTCACTTTTCTTAAAGTTTATTTCTCAATAAATATGTAATTGTTTGCTCGTTTTCCAAAAAAAGATTACATCTAAGACAATCAAAGAAGGGCGAGGTTTTTGAAGTGAGTACAGACTTGCCATATCGGACTATTCAAGGGCTAAATCTATCTAAGCGATAGAATCTGAGTTATTGAACTAAAGCAGCCCTTTTAAGTGCCTGAGAGAGCTATCTACAGAATCATCTTCAGGTTATTCCGAATTCTTTTTGGCAACATCTTCAGCATACTGCATAACTTATGTAAATCGCTGATATTTCGCCAGGAGAGTCTCGAAAATCATGACTACCATTTTCCTACGCTAAGCGCACATAAAACTGTGTAAACTCATTTTATTCTCAAAGTAAAAAAGTTGCCCCTTTTTTCTTGTTTTCTTTTTTGTTTCTTGATTAATAATTATGTGAGATTTTTTTGTAAAATAATAAGAGTCAAATCAATAAGTGTGATGAGCTGAAAGGGTTGAGTCATTTATTCTGCGGAATTTCGGAATTAAGAGCAAGGTAAAAAGATAAAGATTTCTTTTATTTTGACAACTTTTTTTATTTTGTGTTTCCATGTTTTTCAAGGTTACTTTGTAATATCTTGAAGATTTTATTCTTTTTTGATGTTTTCCAGGTATATGAACTTTTCTAATTTGCAGGTGAATGTGGGGGTATTAGGATTGTCAACATATTTAGGAAAATACAACAAATATAAAACCCAATAGAGTTATCATATGAATAGTTGATTATTTCGAAGTGTTAATTAATGTAATTATTACTTTAAGAAAACTAAAAACTGAGATGCATGTTTGTAAAAAGAGGTCCTTATTACTTCAAAAATAATAAGAATCAAAGAGACAAAATGCTTTATTTTACATTTATAGACTTAATTGGTTTGCTTAGATAGAGTAATATTTTTATTATGCAATAGTGAAAGTCCAAAATCTATTAAAGATGATCATTTTACTTGGTATGGAAACAATTCAAAAAATACAATAACGATAATAACTAATTATGATTAATGTCTCAGACAAAAGAAAGCTTATTTAAAATTCTTGTGCATTCCCGTTAACTCATACAAATTGAAGTGAAATATCTAGGATTTACAATAGAAAAATAACGAAAATTCTTGAATTAAAGCAAAGTGCCAATATTAAGAATTTTCAATTTATTTAAACTCAAGCAGTTTAGTTAAATGAACTGTTGAATAGCTAAGATAGTAACATTAACAAACAATAACACAAGATTAATATAATCTTAATAAAATGAGATGATTTCTTTTCCGATAATTTAGGAATAGCATACTCGGCAAGAGCATGTTGGTGGTATTTTTAGAGATAAATTGTGGTTGAATATTATTTTAAATAAACAATTCCAATTTCATCTCTCTTTGGTAAAAATGCCTGGAATATTGCTCCATAAGCACAACCCTATTTCCTGTCAGAAAAATAATCAACTGGTGTGATTGAAAAACTTAGAAACGTTTTTTGCTTTAAGCTTAAGGGGGGAGATCCCTAACAATCAATCTAAACTAAGGAGTACTTACGATGAGCTCACAAGAGCATTCCCCTTGAAAACTCTTAGCATCGAGAGCTTCTTATTATCTTTTTTGAATTATTTTCATTCGCACAGCTAGATCAAATAATTTTCTGTTGTAGATCAAAGAGAATGCTTTAAGTGTTCTTTTTTAGAATTTTGTTTATTTGGAATTTGTAGCAATCCAATCTATTCATCTTATCATAAAAACTTGTATTTTGATAGCTCGAGACTTCCTTGATTTTCCATTCAACATTCCTTTTATTATCTTTCCCTCCACCCAACCGATTAATTCAATAAAACAAACCATACACATAAATCAAAAATTTAAATCCTCCGAAACCACCTCTAAATATAATAAATTTACAAGATAAATACAATTGATTTGGTACAAAAAACCGAGAATAAAAGGCAAAATCAGCAAACTTTTTACATTTAACAAATCTTATTTGAAATACAAGAACTAATTAATGAAGGACAATTTGAATTTAACAATCGAAGAAAGTGAAGAGGACTAGCAGCCGACACTTACTGATTTAGTCAACAGCTTATTACAAATGATTAATGACAAAGCGAATTCATATAATCAAAGCCTACAAGTAATCCAAAAGATAGTTAAGCTCAGCTCAGAAAGCCCAGAAGATACACTAATATTCCTTCTCTTGGAGAGATTGAAATCTATTCTGCCTGCAGAAGACAAGAATGTACTAAGTATCTTGAAATAAGCTTAGAAGATGTCTCCAATGGCTTAGAGTATCTCTCCAATCTCTTCCAAACAGGGTAAAGCATCTGTTCTTATCAACCTAGAGGTAAAATTTTTTTTTTTTAATTTATTAACACTAAACCTTCAATGAATACTTTGATAAACAGCATGAAGAATCTGAAAAAGATGGGAAACCTCAATAGAGAATCAGAAGGAAGCATATATAAAAGGAGTATCTTAATTCAAAAGAATTTCATCCTTGGAAATAATATCTAAATAGTTTAACTGAGTAGGATACTAATAGCAAAGAAATCGGAGATGATCAAGAAGCTCTTAGTGAAAACCCTTAATCACCATCGTAATCAAGAGAAGAACTTCAAGCAGAAAAAAAAAAGAGACTAAAATAAGAGGAAAAAGAACAAAAAGAGTAATAAGAACTTATTGAGCTTTAATAAGAAATAATAAAACTGTAATAAGAACAAATATATGAATAATAAAAATAGCAGAAAAATCAATAAGTTTTAGGTGTCAAATAGCAGGAAGGATAAGGACTTAAACAGCAAGATGGAAATGGAGTTAGACAATAATAAGGATATGCGCTCAAACAGCAAGAAGGAAATATCTTCAAACAAGAAGACTTGAAAAATAAATTAATATCATAAATACCTGGTTTTCCAAAAGAACCCACAATTCCAGTAGATCAGCCTTCCGCTTAACCTATGGTAGTTAAACCACTAACTCAATGGGAAAAAACAAGTTTACTTGCAGATAAAAATTATCGTCTCGTGAAAAAAGGACGTAACATCTCATACATGCGTAACTTCGATCCTCTTAAGAAAATCAAAAAAGCTAAAATCCTTCACAATCCAGAAGAACACAAAAAATATCAAGATTATCTCGAGAGAATCATTTTATTCGAAGAGAACTACAATATCATTGTGCCTGAGAAATTCAAGAATATCATTTTTTATTTCAAGAGAACTTAGAATAATTTTATACCTGTGAAGAGTGCACTCGATGAGGAAGATAAAAAGTTTGTCATGAAAGCATTGAAGATATTAGGTAGTTCTAGAATATTATGTGAATTACTTGCTATCAAGAGAATGCTGTTATAAGAAATAAAAAAAGATTTATAGGAGGCTCTGAAGAAACCTAAAGATGAATAGACAAGAAAATAGGAAAATGAAAAAAAGAATATTGTGATTCATGATGCTCTAAATGATAAAAATGAAGAAAATTCAGATTATGAGGAAGAAGAAGAAGAAGAAGAAGAAATAAAGGCAGATAAAGGTGAGACACTTATTTAAAGTAAATAGAAGACGGAGTATATTAAACAAGAAGGTAATTCTTAGTAAACTTAGTCAAGACCTTCATCACCAAAAACTTCTAAGAAGAAGTTAAAAAGGATGAATTGTCCTTAGTCAGAAATGATTTCTTCAAGTTAAGATTTTACAGATTGATTTTTCTCTTTAGGAAAAAATGAAAAATTTGGCTGTGAATTGTTGAATTAAATATGCTTTTTTGTTTGAGTGTTTTGCTTGATTTTAACCAGTTTTTGAAAAAACAAAGGATTAGATAGAGAATTGGAAATTTATTTTTGATTTATTTAGTTTTTAATTAGGAAATATTCAAATGTGCACCTCGCGAATACTAATAGAAACAGTTTAGATTTAGCAGAAATTATTTGATCACATTTGTGAATTTTTCTAAGCCCCATCAATTCATAAGTTGATTGAAGCAATAATTAGAATGAAATTTAATAAAGTATTTGAAACAATTTTGTCTTAATAAATTGGTGGCGCGCTTCTGATGATCAGAAGGATTATTGATTGCAGAAAGGACACTCTAAATTGAATATTTTCTAAAAATATTTTTAATTGGTGAGATATCAAAATCAACAACATTCAGCAAATGAGAGAGGAAATTTTCAAAATCTAGAATCATCGTAAGGATCTTATTGGAATCATCAACAGGAATCTCAAAGATAAACTCTCAAGGTATTAGAGAGCACTAGAGATCTCAGAGTAGACATTGAAGGTGTTTAATGAAAATCCATAGGGAAATTCTGTGGATAAATCGTTGATGTTGCTAAGGGAAGTCATGCCTAGAGATAGTTTAAGTACACTTGAACTCATCAAGGGAGTGTTATTTTAGTCTTAAATCATGAAATCTACAGGTGTTCCAAGAGCTCTAATAAAGACCAACACTAATGAGGTTAGCTAGTTTTAGAAACACTTTTATCAGACATATTTAGAAATTCATATGTTTTCTTGAAATTGTTTTGAAATCAGGAGGATGAAGAAGATTAGTACTAGGAGGAGAATCATTAGGTTCCAAAGAAGAAAGTACATCTTGAGGAGAAATTAGAACAGCCAAAATAAAGGCTTGATAATCTATTCAGCTGCGAGAAGACTGACATCCAAACAGAAAACCCAAAACTTATTGAGAAAGATAATGAAGCAACAGTTGGAATCCCTTAGCCTTAGTAACCAATTAAAACTGAAGAAAAATAAAATTATCCTGAACAAACTCAAACTACGAAACTTAACTAGCAGACTCAAATGATCATCGAACCCATTTAAGACCCAAAAGTTGAAAATAATGAAGAAGAAGATGATCTCTTGTTTTAGAAATACATCGAAAGAATCAATAGATTTGAAGAAAATAACTTCATGAAGCTGCCAGAGAAGTTTAAATAAAAGGGATTGTTCGTACTCAGAACATAGAATCCTAATCTCACTACAATGAGATTGTTAGATGAAAGCGATAAAAAAATCATTTTTACTTTAGCTAAAATATTCAAAACTACAGATGAAGTTGCTAATTTACTGTAATTGCCGCTAGGTCTGATAAAGAAAATTGTATTTTTCCCATAAACAAGTAATAATTGAAGAAAAAATAGTACAATTGAAATACAGTTAGATTCTAAAGCGATAAATATGTAATATTACTAAAAAGATCCGAAAATGTAGTACAGAAGAAAACAATGAAAATTAGCCTAACTATTTGGACGAAATCAAGGAGCAAAATATAATGAATTAAATCCTGTCTGTTTGTAATTATTCTAAATACAATATTTTGATTAATATGCTAAAAAAGATCAGTTTATGTGTCATGTTAAAAATCCAACAAATTGGGAGGATCAACACAATTTTGCTTTTACTACCAAATCATGGTAGTTCTATTGTAATACAGACAATATTATTAAAGTAAAGTTAATTAATATGATATTTTTTTGGTTGGATACATATTTTTAGAGCAGTTAATTGTTTTTAATCATAATACTTAAAATATATTATTTTTGAAGAAAGCTAATAATTATGTAAAAAAAAAGAAAGAGAAAATGCCAAAAAAGAGAGGAACAAGAGAACTAGAAAGTGAGTCTGATATGTCAAGTGTGATTAATTGAATTCGCGAAGTCTCCAAAATCTATTAACTTTTCCTTCAAGATTTCGATTATTTATTTGTTCAATCCAAACAAATCCAGATCAAAATAATTATCTGCCGCAATCATTCCCCGATATGTGTCGAACATATTTTCTATTCAATCTCCTTGAAAATACAAAAAGAAATATTTTTTTTTTTCTTTCAGTACTTATCTTTGCAAGGTCTTCCTCGTTTCTTTAGCGCTGCCATCGAAGCTGATGAGGATGATCTTTAAAGCTCCTTTTAATATCCATTCATTTTATATCTCTCTTCATGAATGTCTTTTTCTTTTTGTTCTTCTACCCTACTATCGATTAGTTATTGTTACTATGATTATTGTTATCCTCGTTTTCCTCCATTAATAATTGTATTTATTAGATTTCTAGAGACTTTAAGAATCCTAACAGCATCTTATTTCACCTCCAGAAGTGAGACTAATTTAATTATATACGCCCTATCAGCTGGCTTAAGAAGTGGCTTTATCCTAGATCGTTATGACTTTGACCTCAAGAAGAAGAAATTCTTATCTACAAAGTTCGGTGTTGGTTTGAGTCCGTGTTTCTCTTAGATATCTAATAGCTGCTGGAGATATTCTTAATATTTCTTCTCTTAGTGGATATTAAATGTTTAAGATCCTTCTTCCTGTTCTTCTTCTTCTTCTTCGTCGTCGTCGCCAGAGAAATGTGAACTGCTGCTGAGTTTCTCCAATGACTCTGAGCTCTAATCTTCTAATTTGATCATGGATTCTTCTTCTTTGTTTTTATTCCCCATATTTCGCAGACGAGTTTAGATTTGCACCAACTGAGCATTTGATAGTTCGATTCCTTTGGAATACCCATTCCCATTATCGGGAAGGTTTTTTTTATGTACTTTATCTAATTAAGGCTTGCATCCAACTTCTTCATGAGAAAGATCGATATCTCTGTCCCAATAATGATCGGACTGAAATGGTACAAATCACAAATAAAATAAATTAGATCTTAGTATTAACAGATTTTTTCATTTTTATTATAATAAATGAATCTCCATACCTCTAGAGTTATGTACCGTTATGGGCTCTTTCCTTTGGTCTTCTCTTCTTTAAAATGCACTGAAGACGAAGCTGATGATGAAGATGATGACTATTATTTGTGTTAAAGGAATGTCTTAGCTATGGTAGTCTGCTCTAAGGCCATTTCGATTTATGTTAAAATATCTGTGTTTGTGAACGAAAGCATGGCTTTTAACTATCTCAGTTAATTATCAATAGAATCATCCTCAGGCTGACTCAAGTTCTTCCTGTAGAGCTCCTCGATGAACAGCAGGATTTACGTCGAACGCTAGTGTTTCTCGAAAAAAGTTTCATAAATCAGGCGAACCAGCTGTTTACGCTGGTGACACATGAAACTTCTCATGTTCATTCAAGGCTGTTTATCCTGAGTTTCTCCTCTCTCTTTCTCTTAGTTTGTTGTTTTGTTGCTTTTTCTTTTCTCTTTTTCCCAGGAATAATAATAATAATAATTGCAGATTTTTTTCCTCCTTTTATTCCACTAATCAGTTTTTAAATGGTAAATACGCTCACTTATGTTGTTTCGTAAGATCAAGACAAGCCTATCCCCACATAAAAAACTCTTTGCGAAATATCCAAAACCAAACGCTTTATTGGATATACTTCTCAAATAAACTAGTTTTACCCGCATTTCCTTCTTTATTTCTAAACTCTCGCATACTCTGTCTGGTTTGCTTGTCTTTTTGGTATTATTTTTTGGCTTGGACATCTTTATCCGTATTGTAAAGAATAATAGAAAGGAAAGTCAAGTTAAATAAAATAATTGGTTTAAGATAATAAGGAATATCCTGTTATTTTTCTCAAAATTGCTGTTATTTTCTCAAAAATTGTTTCTTTTTTAGTAATATTTTTTGGAATATGGCATATTTCATAAAAATGAAGTACAAATACAAAACAAACAATAAAATTTAATTGATTATTTCTCTTTCTTTTGTGTTCCACTCACAACTCAATGGATTGTTAGGTAGGCACTTCAGGAGGAGGATTCACTTAATTGATTGACGGCTCAGAGTTATGGATGAAATCGGCAATATTGTACCCGAATAAATGAATGATATCATTGATTCCAAAAAAATACACATATAAATAGACTACTATCAATATGCCGCAGAGAATTTACACAATAGTCATGAACATTGAGCTTGTATTGATGATGTTCTTATCAGAGTAGAAGATATACAGATTCCCATCAGTTCTTTTATATCTCTAGTAGAGCACACCTAATAAGGATTATGGATAGATTATCTTCAGTTTATTATCTGGCATGTGAACGTAGAACCACATTTTCTTCCCTTAGACTTCCTTTTGAGTTCTCACCATAGCTTGAGCTGTTTGTGATTTGCTATGGAACAAGAACTTACAACATTCTAGCTCCTTAACTTCTTTGAAATCACTCCATCTTTCGATAACAAGAGGAACACATTCAGGATGACGAGAGCGGCAATCAAGAGAGTCTGCTACTCTTTCCTCGAAGCTAAACTGTTTTTGATACTCAGCGACGATTACTTCCTCAGCTTTCAACTCAGCTAAAGTCTTCTTTGGGGGCTCTGCTAAAGGCTTTGTAGGCTAAGGTCTTTTTCTTCTTTTACACATTTTCGCTCCCATTTTTGAATTTCCTAAAATAAGATTCTTTTTTTAAGTTTTTTTGTTTTTTTTGCTGAAAAATCTAATCCTTTTTTTAATTTTATTATTTTCAAAAGACAATCCCTATTTCGATGAAGGGAATTGCCCTAAATTTAAGATCTTATTTTAGCTATTGTAGAAAGGAAACCCTGTTTATTAAAACCAAATATTTGAATTACTTATTTCAAAAATCCATCCTATTTTCACCCTGATTTCGATACATTTTTTTATATTTCATTATTTATGAAAATCTTAAGAATTCAGTAAAAAAAAATGTATTTTTTAATAAACCTATTCTTCATTAAAATAAACATTTTTCTTCATGAAGTTAGAAAATTAGTTTTTCAGAATATTAATACAAAGATTTTCCAGCCTAGGAAGTAAAAGTAATAGTAGATTTTCACTGATTTTGTGAATAACTAGAAGGAGAACATGAGGGTTAAAAACCAGTAGTCATCTTCAGTTTCCATCTGATTCCGTATCTTGCAAAAAGAAATTTATCTATACTTGAGTAGACTTTAGATCAATAAGTTTGATTTCATTCAGCCTTTGAAGTGGAGCCCTATAAAGTCTCACATTAAATTCCCCTTGAAGCAGATCTTATTTACCATACTTAAACAATTAACAATAGTACCAATACATAGGTTGGTTGTTGGCTTCTAGAAAATAGAAGAGCAAGTATATATTTTTGAGATTATCTTACTCTCTATCGTGTAATTTTTACATGTCAATCTCAAAGACAAACTCTTCATCGAACTTAATTATCGATTTAACTTATTTTTGGACTTCACCTTGGAAAGTTGCTGGATCCCCAACATCGTCGATTATTGGCTCATCGTCTTTTATGATCGCTACTCGAGCAAATAAATTAACTGGTTTTTCGATTCCTTTGAGATATTCTAGTTAAACTTTATAGACTCTCTTTTTGTTGGAAGGGACTTAGCTGTTATTGTTATTGTTATTGTTTGTATTGTTGTTTTAAATTGTCCTCCTTGAATTCATTTAGCTTTTATTATCTCTGAAGCTTTGCTGTGTATTCATAGGGTTTTACTTTTATTAAGTGAATAAAGACGTTTTGGTGTTATTTTTAGTATCTGGGAGGGTTATATGATTCAGCGAAGGGACTCTTACATCATTGTGCAGTGAATCCATACGAGAAAAATCTGTTGGAGGAGATGACACCATTACTAAAGGAACCTATTAGGCAATCAAATTATTAAAAAAAATTACAAACAATCAAGTGATTTTAATCCACTAACAAGAATTACTAATATTTTACTCTAAAATCTTCATATTAGCTTTCTTTAACTTTCTCTGCCTTGATTGAATAGCAGAGATGTTCTTTTCGATATTTCACTTTGGTCATATCTACAGGTGATTTTTTCTACATCGGTGGCATAAAAAGTTATTTATCAAATCTCCCATAGTTTGGCTTTCCTTTTGAAAATAGTGGATGTATCAGCCATGCGATTGTTTTTTCATAACTTGATTCCTAGTCGACTTATACCATCTTGAAAAGCAATTCATAATGCTGCCATCCAGTTGGTTTTTTTGCTAGAATAACGTCTACATCGACTGCTAGTTTCACTAGAGAATTCAATTTAACCTGATTTGGAAAGAAGGCAGGCAATGTAAATAAGAGAAAATAGCAAGAATATTTAGAAAATCTCCAAATAAAACTTAGGAAACATCACTTACTTCATCTTCTTCAGGTGTAGGTTCAACAACTTTTTTGCAATTATAAATCGTCGGATGGACAAATTCGTCTTTCACTGGTTATCCATTGTACACAACAGCAATATCATAAGCAAAGTACACAGTATTTGTGAAATCCTTAATGACTTGAAGATCCACAGCTAAGATGTTTCGTTCCTGTTCTCGCTGTTCTCGTGGAGAATTATTAGCTGTAGAGTTCTCTACAGACTCCGTATTAACAGAAGAAAGAACTGTAGGCTCTTACTATCTTCGTCTACTTGAACTCATATTCGATCGGTCTTAAATGTTAGGATAACTCTCCAAGCCCCTACTAAAAGAAAAAAGAAAAAAATAAAACATTGAAATTAACCGTTTAGTGCGTGTTTTTTAGAGTATTACGCGCTTTTAACTAAAGGACTTGGCAGTCTTAATCGTTAATTCGTAGTAGTGTCATCATTTTTGTAAGTTTAATCAGGTACTTCAACGATATATTCAATGACCTCTTAGACTCTACTATTTTGATGAGTGAAAGGTGGTCTCCGAGCTGGTGACAAGAATAAATTATCCTTAAATGTGCCTTGATTTATTTGCGATTAAGATGAATTTGTCTAGATTCCAAAAATCATAAACAAAATTGCAATTTTCTATCATTTTAACTCAAAAATCATACTCTGAACAGAGGAAGGTACGTCCACCCTATCGAGTGTGTTTAAGCAGTCAGTGTGATTCTAAGAAAACAATTTTTCAGTAGATCTTTTCTATTTTCTCTAACTAGCTTTAAAATGTCTGTCTTGAAGAATCTACTCAATTCGACAGAATTACTAGTCTCCATAAGATCTTAACGAAACGAATGATGACATCCTTCATTGGTATTCCTCTCTTCCATGAGACTCTCCCCGATCATTAATTTAATAGTAATTTTCACATTTTTCTCTTAGGATTACATATTATTTACATTTATTATTTTAACTACTAACCCACTGGATTATGAAATCGCAGTTGCAGCTGAGAGAGTATCGTAGTTTTAGCTGTTACGAACTCGATTGGATCGATTTGATTTTAATCCATTAGCTAGTTGCATTGCTTCTGCTTTTCCTTATGCCTTTCTAATCTCATCTAGAATCATCTGTTATCCAAGATTTACTGCGTTTTCTTAGGACTTAGCTTATGCTAGCTTCTCTCTTTCCAGTGCTAGTCTCTCTTTCTCTAATGCTATCTTCTCTCTTTCTATGTCTAAGTCAATATCGTTTTTGTTCTTTTATTTTTTACAAAAAATGATAATTTATTTTCATAAATCGAATGAATTCAATTCCAAATAAGTCCCTTACTGATTTCCCTAGATCTCTATCGCTCATTAGTGTAAGGTATCCTTAGTTTTAGATTCCATTTTCATCTCCAGGTCGAATAACTTGTACTTCTCTTAAATGAAAGAATGGTATTTTATACTCAGCTTCTCGATAGACATAGGTGTCTTATTCAAGTACTGCATCATGAGGGAGACATATTCTAATGAAAAGACTACTTTCTTGAATCTACGGCAATCCAGCTCGCAATAGTATCTTTGGATTAATCTTTTTGTTGTAAAATGGTAGTTTGAATCTTCCACAATTTAGAACTAGTTTATCATCAAATATTTCATGCATTGTCCATGCCTAAATCAGCCAAATATCAAAAAATAAAATAAAATGTAGTCTCAGCAACGTTTTCAGACAATCAGAGTCCAAATATCAACAGATTCTCAGAGAAGAGTTTTTTCAAAATTATATTCTTACTCTCATTAGTAATTTTTTGCGTTATGTATCTTTTTCATTTGCGTACATCTCGAAATACAACACCTAATCGACATGTGGCTGCACATTTTAAATAATTCTACGCTCTGCAAGAACACATTTAGCAAGTTCAGAAGTCTCTTAGTCAGTTCCTTTTACACTCGAATGAAAATATGGCTCAAATGCTTAGCCTTTTTTGAAAACTCCAAAATGAATTTGCACTTCTGAGAAATAGGCAGGGATGAAAGATGCATAGTCGATTCGGACAACAAAACCTTCTTACTCAATATAACCTTTACCACCTTGTCTAAGAACTTAGTATCCACCTTGTTCGCCGTATCCTTACTGCAAGGATTCAGTGATTTCACTTGACTGAATTAACAAAGATCAATTAACAAAATGTTAATTATTTTGAACATAAAAAGCATACAAATCAAAGAATAGGACTTAATATTAAGCATTTTTAATGATAATTACCCTTGGGATTGAGAATGAGGATGATTTTGGTTGTAGATTTCCAAGCGAAAATGATATTTAATTCAGAATCATTTATTTTTCCAGATCACTTTTAAGATTTCTTATTTTAACATACTATTGATATTTGTCTGAGAAACTAAACGAATTAGGATGAAGTCGAGACATTTCTAACATCACTTCACTTTCTTGTTAGCTCAGTACGTCAAACATCTGAGATTAACTGTGACCAACCCTACATTTCAAAAAAATAATACAAACTCAGAAATCTTCATAGTTTTGTTATTCTATCCCATTGTTTTTTCTTTGTGAATATTGCAAAATCTACAAATTCGATGGTGGAGGAGATAATAACCCTTTTTGATTCAATAGAGTATCAAACATCACTTCTTTTTCAAGTCGCGCTTTGAGTTTTAAGGAAAAGTAGTTTATGCGTTGAAAAAAACATTGAAAGAAGAGTAAAAAAATCATCATTAAGAAGTTAACTCACGTGACTGTCTGATTGGCTGCAACAAATAGTCAAAACAACAAGATGATCACAATTTAGTTTGCATAATCTAAAAATTTACTGAATTAAGAATGCTCTAGCCGATTTTGCTGAACGGGATCTTATCTAGATCTAACTCCAAACAAATGATTGTTAGCATGATCATCTTATGAAATTAATATTCTTGGTAAAAAGCACTTGGATATGATCATTCTTAATAACTTACCGCTGAGGCTAGAATTTATATGTAACGAAGGGTACTAACTCCTCGTGGTCTTAGTGTCAAGTGACAGCATTGATTTGCTGAATTCCCCTCTAGGAAGTTAAAACGAGTAGGATTTATCTTTAACAACAGGGTTTTACATTTTGAACTAAATCTTTGTTTCTTAATTACTCGTTTTTTTTTGTTTCCAGCCAAATAGTATACTGCTTAATCAAAGAAAGAGAGAGAGACTCCTAAGATTTGAACAATTTGATCAATTTTGTATTATCAATTACAGCAGCCAATCATTCTTTGTTCGAGAGAATGGATCTAACATTTATCTTTTTAAGTGATTTCTCATTTACACTTTGATATTTCTACAAATATTATACTTCTTTCTAAGAAGAGCATGAATCTTGGGGGAAATTACGTAGTTTTCCTTGAATCAGTGGGAAAAATTACTTTAAAAATTGAAAAAATAAATTAATACAAATCTACATTTTTGCTATGTTTTTTTGTTGCTAAAATAGTAGATTTCAAGCCTTTCCTCTAAATATCTAATTTAGACTATCACTTTATGAATAAAATAGAAAGAAAGCAGTATGTTTATGGGTTCAAATTGTGTTTTTAGAGTGAGAAAAGCAAAATGATATTTAAGCAACAAAAATGAAATAAAAAGAGTTGTTATACATCTTTCACAATTATGTTTAATGTAACAAAAGAGAGATTCAATAGCAGTAAGAGGAAGCTTTAAAGTTGATTATTAAATGAATCTTATTAATTTAACTGGGGAGTAATGCATATTTTTGTAGAGAAAATGATGTCTGATATGATGAATTTTTTATAATATTTTTTAATTAAGGTACAAAAAATATCTGAAAAAATAGCCAACATCATGTCATTAAAGCTAGCTAAAATGAAGATCTGATAAAAGAGTATTAGCTTTCTATTGTCTTAACTTCTCTACAGCTAATTTATATTCAGATATCTCCTTGGCTACATTAAATTCCTTAGGAATCTAAACTTATATTTTGTTTTTCGATTCTTCGGAATTCAATTCTCTTCTGCTGAATTACAGCTAAGTTGACGCCAAGATTTTAGAAGTCTTTGAGTTAATTGCAGCGAAATAATTGCTTTCTTCCTATGAGAGCAAACGTGATTTCTCTGATCTAACAGTTTAAGGAGAACGTTTATTGTGATTTTGTGAACTATTCAATTGGAATCCACTCTATATTGAAAAAATCATATTAAAAACCCATAATAAAATAACAAAAATCACTGATTCCAACTCTTTTTGACTCCCCCTTCCCTTTCTATCTTACAGATCTCGAAAGTGTAGGACTTTAACTGCTGTTATTTGTGCTAGCTGGGATATTTTTTCTATCTGATAATTTCTGCATTGATCTATGGAACTGCTACACGAATATGTTATCCTTCGCAATATTGATCCTGGAGAATAATTCTGGACGGAATGTGCATTCCCTGATGTTCTCAGCTGAAGAAGATTCTTAGAGTTTAGTTTTCTTGAGCTATCTCTCCCTGCTCCATTGATCTTGTCGGTCATAGAAACTACTAGGGCTGATTTTTTAATAAAAAGCAAACGAAACAAGGAATTAAAAAATTATCCTTCATATAATGTCACAGATAATCAATCAATTACGATTTGTTTCTGGATGCACTGGATGTCACCAACGAAGGGGAGAAAGTACATTCTATCTCTTAGAGCTTTCTTTATTGTTCTAACCTTAGTTTCTTGAGTTCTTTCCTAAAATATTTTAAATATCAAAATAATCAATAAACCTACAAATCTGCTATTAGTTCTTCGAATAATTTGCAAAAATTAATAAATTTTCACATTTTTTAAGATTTGCTTACTGCCTTTGATTTTAGACAATAGCTATCTAATACAGATATTCCCCTCTAGTCTTGAACCCCCCAAGAGAATCCTTGCTAGCAGATTTAGTCATATTCTTCACAGATTACTACTTAAGATTCAAACTATTATTACTATTCTATGTAGTTTAGCTAGCTTATTTGCTAGACAACAGTATTTTCTCTTATTATTCAATTTATCGTTAGATATCCTTAACATACTAATCTTCGTATCTTTTCTTTTCAGATAAATACAATGATTCTTCCAACTCCCTTTTCCTATCTAAACTTAACTATTCTCTCGAACTACTTCTTCCTTGCTGTTGTTGTCTTCCAGGAGAATGAAAACTCCTCGAGATAAATTCTTCTCCTCCTCGTGAAGAATTTCTTATTTGATGATCATATTTCTCTCGTGAGCTTGAATTTTAAAGTATTTGCTCTTTTTAGGGAGTATTTCGAAGCTACTCTTTTGAACTGACTTTCTTTAAATAACGGAAGCTAGATTGATTCTAATTAGGAGGAGATTGAAGATTTATGATATCACTGGAACGATTAATAATACCATGAGTTGTTTTGGAGCTAGTATTTTCCAAAACAGCTGAATTTACACGAGAATGATGTGTTTTTCTAGTGAAAGTTGTTGAATTATTCGTTATTTTCCCAGTTTCTTAGGAAGACTATTTTGAATGCTAAATTCCATTATTACTCATGATCTTCTTCTCGACGACTACCATTCCTTTCATTCTACTTAAATTCACGATCTTCTTTTTATCATCCTTTGTGTTACTTTTCTTTTTGTAAATATTATGATTAATCCCTGTTGAGAATGCATTTATTGTGCTTTTCGTTGGAGTATGATGGTTATTCTACTTATTATTGCTATTTTGATCTTATTTCTTAATGGAATTGCAATTCTGTTACTTGTCTGCTGATTCTTCAAATGGACGAACATAACCACTGCCTTTTCTTCTAGTAATATCTTTAGTTTCATTCTAGCAATTCGAAATATGATTCTCAACTTTATTAGCATTAGGTGTACTATTTTACCCTCTTTAATTACAATTCTATCCTTTTGGAAGCACAACCAGATTTATTACTTATTTCTACTCACTTTTCTTCTACAAATGTATCTAATTACCAATATTGCTCTTTCTATTTCTTTGTTAGTGTTCACCAATACTATTCCTATGAGTATTCTTCTTCTTCCTCTCTTCCAACTAGCTTTAATTTCGCTAGTGATATTAAGATTGCTTTGTCGCAGTTCTATTAGAATCTGTAGAATACACGTCATTCTTATGAAGAAGTTATTGGATAATATTATTATCACGTATTGTATCAATAGTTTCCAGTTCTTTTTATGATTTACTATGATGAAGTCTTCCCCCCACAGAGGTAACTCCTTTTTCTTCAGCAGTACCTTAAGCAGACTATTTATTTCCTTTATTCGATCCCAATGCTTTCAAGAACAGCATTCTATTCTTTTCAATTCTCTTTTACTCATAAAGATTTATCACTTATTACTCCTCTGAACTTTCACTATTATTTCTATCATCATCAAGTTTACACTTTTCAGCAGTTGCATTGCCATTAACACTTCTATTCCTTGATCGTTTTCTTTTAAGTTTCTCTACAAGTTATCCCATTTTCTCATCAATAATCGTTTCAATATCCGCCAACGTTAAAGCAGCTCCATCTTGGGAATCTTCATCGTACTCCTAATCTTAACCTTCCTCTAACTATCCCCCATCTTATTGCAATTCTCCTTTTCTCTCTTCACCTACTTGGAATTCCTTCTTGTTTTTATGCTGTCCTCCATGTTCATTCTTTCTACTTTACTTTAAACTTTCAATTTAAGCTCTGATTTAATCAGTTTTTTACGAGATAAGTTGCTATAATTGAACTACATCCCCTAATGCTTCTTCTTCTTCACTTTCTGAAACTTCCTCAGCTGCTTCTGGACTCCATCCACCATTTTAGCTTCTTAATGCTAATTATGCTTGCTATGATAAAACTGGCTCAATATCATGTTCTCCTTCTACCAATTGAACTTCATAATTGTATCCTTATTCTTCTTAGCCACTAGCTTTTTGTACCTAATCACCCTATTCTATCATTGAAAAGGGTATCCTTTTCTAAGAACTAAACAACTTATCGATCCTCTCGTTTTCTTGAATTAGCATACTTTTCGTGTAATCAAGCTTAACTAAATCTACAATCCCTTCTTTTTTTCCCTTCTATGCAGGTGAATAGCTATGCATTAACTCATAGTTTTCCTTGAAATGGCTTATGTTCTATGGTGATTTCCTTAATGAATCCACACTGTCTAGAATCACTGGCTTTAATGGGCTATACGAATATTCCTTTGCTATTCCTTGTTGAAGTTGCGTATTTATCTATCTTCCTTGCATGTTAACTCCTGAATCTGCAAGTGCATTTGTGAACTCTTAAACAACAAATGGAATCTTTGAATTATCTTTCTATTCAGCATAACCTTCTCCAACAGTAACTCTACCACTGTTTCCAATATAATTATTCACCACGATTGGATGTTGTTCCTTTTGATTGGCAAACTAAAACGTGTTAGAAATAAGACTATTCCCATTTTACTTGGATAATTAATCAGCAAACAGATTAGTTAGTGCTGGTTGTGTTGATAGTGTAGAAGGAAAGACAGAAGTTGTTGTTGTGGTTGTCCCTTTCGCTGAAGGTACAATATTGTGATTTACTTTAACCTCATCGCTTGCATTAGGGTTTTCAGTAATTGCAGGGAAAGAATCAGCTCTTACAATTGGTTAGAGAAGGATTAGCTAATGCGATATTGGATTTGAATTCGTCTTATGAAGTTCAAGTGAGAAATTGCCGACAAGTGGAGAAGTACTAGGAGAGTAAACTCTAGGGATTTAGATTTACTAGCTACTAGGATAATGAGGGATATACAAAGGAATAGGTTTATAACTGGTAGGATATTGATTACTGTTGAGTGTTCCATCAATTTACGAAGATTTTAACGATGAGCTTGTTGTTTCTTTGTGAATGTCTTGATTCTGAATTATATTTGCAACACGATGTTCCTGCGGAATATTCTTCAAGCCAGTTTGTTAATAGTATGATGCAGGTTTAGTATCAAATATTTCTACTTATTTCTCTAAAATATAGTCATTTTATTTGGCATCCAGCTGCTAAGAATCACTTTTAGTGTTAATCGTAAAGAGCTAATCGATTGGGGTGTAGCTCTTCTTTTCTGATTAGGTTCTTTCAGGTGTGTAGACAGCTTCACCAACGAAATTAGCTGTTTCTATCCCTGTATGATTATCTTTTTGGTTGTTGCTATCTTATCTGTGATTGCTGTTATCCAACAAAGCGTACTGATTTGCTGAAAACACGACTCTACTGGACTCTTAGCTATTTGGGAAATATCCAGTGATGAGACTGCCTTGCAAGGAAAGCTACGGGATGCTAATCAGCTAAGGTTCAGATGCAGGAATAGCATTCTGAGCAGCTTCTAGAATAGAATTGTTGATTTTTCGCGATGGATCAAGAATCTCGCTAGTTAACTTATTTGAAGGGTAAGTTTATTTGTTGGGGTTAAGTTACTCTGATCGTTGTTGAGCTACTTGCTATTACTGTTGTAGTTATTATTTGTTTGGTAGTTAAGAAAACAAAGGAAATTATTGGATTTTAGGCTATTAAGTTTGTTGAATTTGTTAGTGTTGCGATAGCTGAGATTGAGTAAGGAGTTTATCAGAGTTTTATCTTAAATAATTATGATCTTCTGATGAAATACCAGTTTACTATTTTTATTATTGATAGATACTAGGTTGTGAAGAATTAACTAAAGGAGTTGCTCTGCTGGAAGTTGGAATTGTTGTTAGATGATGATGAGACACAGAACGAATAAACTACTGGTTTTAGGAGCTATTCAAGATAGTTTGATGATTGCTATTGCTAATGTTGCTGTTGTTGTTGTCCTAGTTGGTATTGTAATTACTAGTGTTATTGGAGCTATTATTCTATGCTGTCAATGGAATTACTGTCATGTGTCTTGTGACGAGCCTAACGGGAGGAACGAACCCAAAAGAATTCTGAAGAATTTAAGAGTTCTATTGTTATTACTACAATATAAAAGGTTGTATCGATTATGACCCTTTGATTATCGTGAGTGCTTATTGTTGCTGTGTGGAAATCCAAAACCAAGATGTGATGATTTATTACAAAAGAAAAAAGCAGAAAAAAGCAATAAAGAACAAACATATTTTGTATGCAAATGGTTTGATTAGCTAAAGAAGCAAATTCTCTAGATGGCCATTTTCCAATCAATGTTAAGGCAAAAAAATAACTAAATAATATTCCTGATACATTGAACTAAGGAGGATATTCATATGAATTGAGTCTCGCAAGGGCAGCTGCTTATGTGGGTACAAGCTAGCTAAAGGGAAGTTAACTTAATCCGACTCTTGGATCTTATGACATAGAACGACCTGCAGCTATTAATCCAGATTATTGACTCATAAAAATAAGATCTTTGAGATTTCTTAGATAGTATCGATTAAAAAACTTTTTAGCGCAGCAGTTAATAGAGAGTCCAAACTGTAATAATTCAATAGTAGTTTTCAAATCATAAATAATTTTAAGTTTTTACACTTTTTTTCTTCACCCCTTGTTTTTTTGATTTTTTTGATAAAATAAATAGCTCTAGGCTTGCAATTAGTCTGTGGAGATTACATAGACATGTGCAATTGTTGAAAATAATAGTGTTAAGTTATTAGTTTTTGTATTTTTATTCTTTTTTTCGAAAAATTACAAAATATCTTTTATTCTCTGCAGTAAAAAAGTACCAAAAATTCTGAAAAAAAAGTCACTCTAGTCAATATTGTTTGCCTTTTTATCTTTCTTTACAACCAAATAATCATTTCAAATATCTTCTCTTTCTTTATATTTTCTTTTGTTTTGTTTGCATTATTGCTAGAATTTATCTTCAAAATCAAAAATACTCTTATTACTTATTTATTTTTTAAAGTAGAAATTAAGTGAAAAATCAATAAGGTATCTTTAAATAAGCCTATGTAGCAAGCAACATAAATCAGTAGTGTAAAGTGTTAGGTACACTCCCTTTTCACATGTTATCAATGTGGCATGATTATTGCAGTTATGCGTTGCTCATTAAAATTATAAAACAATCATTGTTTTGCTCATTTAGCAGCGACGGCAGCAGAGGGTGCCTCGACAACGTCCTTCTTTCCGGCGTTGGCGTTGGGGCTCTTTCTCTTCTTGGGGTCAATAGCGAGAATGTGAGGAGCGTATCTTCTGGAGTACTAGATTCTCTTGTAAGCTCTGCCCTTAGGGGTCTTCTTGGTTTTAACGAGCTTGTCAACCTTAGGGGTTTGCTTTCTGACCTATTTTTAGTAGAAAAAAATAAAACAATTAACACAACAGAATATTTTATGGATAAATAAATCTAAACTAATATCTCTTTTCTCCTATCATTTGGAAATGCCTATGCATTTATTCAGTTTCTATGAATATTAATTGGTTTGAATGGCTTGATTAATGCGTATCGAAAAATAAAATATCCCTTTCAAATAACTTGGGTTATTCATTTGCAAAGTGAAGCTGAAAGTTTGTTATGCTGGTGAATCCATTGATTGTAGAAAACATGATGATCGTTTATGATCATTTTTGTAATAAGAAAATCTATTGTTATTTAGCGAAAAAGAATTTTGCCGTACCTTACCGGCCTTAGCGAGAGTTCCGTGCATACGACCTGTTTAGAATCAAAACGATAAGAAAAAAGGTTAGCATAAATGGAATCAAGAGAAAGAGAGAGAATATAATAAAGTGTGCTCCATACCCATATTGATTAGTGGTGTTCCTTTTTGTTTAGAGATTAATTTGCTTCTTCTTGTTTCGAGTTATTTTTGTTTCCTCCTTCCCAAACATCCAAGAAGGTTTCTTGTATCCCCTCAGATTTTTATATCAAGCCGATTAATTTTGTTTCTTATTTTCAAGCAGAAAAGCATTAGTAGGATGCTCCAACGCTATATAATTTATCAAATATCAGTGGACAAAAAAGTATTCTGTTGAGCAAACAAATAATAGTCAAGCAACATTTTTGTCAAATAAACTTGAATTAATAAAAATAAATGAAGACAAACCATCTTTTAATAATTCTTTGTACAACAAAGTAAAACACAGGATATATAAATGAAAGAATATAAAAGTGATTTCTTTAGATGGAAGCACGAGAAAGAGGGGAAATAATCAGATAGTAGTATTTTTTGGATTAAACTTCGAATATTAAATTTATCAGTAGATAAGTACTTTAAAAAAGCCAGATGAAATATCTCCAAGCAGATTATCATCCCCTTATATTTTGAGGTATTAAATGTTAAGGATTCCTTTATCCAATAGATGAAAATTACATACTAACAATTTAAAACTTTTAAACAAAAACTAAAATGCAAAGTAATTTTTATAATTTCAGATAGATTAGCCATTTTTATTCTCATATCAGCAATCCTAAATACGAATTTAGCTAGATTAAAAGATTTAAATATAAATTCAAATCTCATTTATTTCTTATTATTTTTACATAAGTTCAATCTAATATTAGACAAACCCAGGAAGAACTTCCAATAAAATTGAGAACATATAATTATTGTTGACTTTTGTCACTTATTTTTGTCAATATAAGCATAACATCTTAGTAGGCATCACTCAACACAAGAAAAGGAGAAGTGTTATATTTATTTTTAAAAGGAAATTAGTAAAAGGGAGAGGAGAAGAGTCAGCTTGTGACAAACAGAAATATTTTTTGTGATTGCGTATTATTTGGGAGTGACACAACCTCGGGAAATTCAAATATTTATTAATATTCAAAGTCATACATACCTCATTATTTTCTTTCCTATTATATTATTATCCTCCAATAAATTAATTGATCTTTAAATATTTAAATCAAAAGAGCATGGATGACGCATGGATTAATACGATGAAAAAAGCTACATAATGATTTCAGTTTTTTTTAAATTCAAAGCAAAACAAAAGTTGAAAGATTTTTTAATACCTAAAATTCTTTTTAAATAAAAAGTATTAAATGGATTGTTAAATGAATAAACCTTTTAATGGCTGATAGGAATATCAACACAAGAAAGAGATATTATTTTTTTAAAAAAGTATTTATAATATGAGTATTATTATCATTGACATTTAAATTTGTTTTTGATTTAATTGATTATAGTATGTTATTTCAATAAGATCAGTGAAAAAATAAATCCGGATCACAAAAGGTAGAATAATCATTATGTTCTTTTCGTTACAAACAAATAAGTAAATAAAAGGGAATATTCAAGTGAAGAGAATTGAAAAATGAAAAAATCAGCAAATGATGACCAAAATTATGATGTTTTTGTAATGCTGGGATTTAAATTAAAATCCACTGATTATTTTAGAGTATCTAATTTCTCATACCAGATAATAATAATCGAGTGTTTAGCTTGAACAAAGAGACATAATTGTAAGTACGTATTATTAAAAAGCAAGTATATTACTAGGCAATTTGCCAATAATTTGAGGGATAGGAATAACTGTGGAAAATATGGAAATTTCTGTAAAATAAGATGTTTATGCTGATCTTTGAGTTTAGAGAAGAAATATTGTAAAAAAATTGAAGGTTTTTATTATTCATAAGGTTTAATCAAATTTAGAATGAGCTGATTCCATGAGAATTGAAGTATTTAAGAAAACCGAAAATGTCTAAATATTGAGAATAGAGTCAACTGGAATTCCGAGGAAGAGTATAAGCTAAAAGGTAACTTTACAAAATCATGAATTTGTTAAGTCAACTTCCAAAACAATCAGAATGACTTCTTTCAAAATCAATTATAAGAAATGAGGCAAAAAAAATGAATCTATTCAAAAAAAGAAAACAAAAGAGGAGTCTTAATCTTAGTTATTTTTAACTTAAGCGGGGAGAGAAAATATCTCTAGACAGCGTAACAGGCATATTAAGTCACTTTAATATGGCTTCAGTCTCACCTGACTTAATATTTTTATTAGTGAATATCGTTCATGGATTGTATTGCTCATATAATTGACTATTTAGTTCAAATAGCTGTGCTTAATATCTAATAAACGTTTAGCTTAATTATCCTTAAAATCCAAATTCTTGATAAGTTTTTTCAGCTTCTGACATTTTAATAATATTAACGGTTAGAAATATTTCTGGAGAAATGCAATATTTTTTATTTATTTTCCACTGAACATAAAAATAGTGAAATTTCCTAGAAAATCAAATAGAATACCCCGCCAAATTCTAAAAAATAATCACAAAAACTTTCTTAGGAATATTATAATTCAGCACAAATACTTTTAATAGTTTTTAAATATTATCTTTTTGGTTGAAATGGATTGTATTTTTCAATCAAATGGTGTTTACATTGGATTTTTTTAAGTTCATGTTTTGGAATAATGATCAAAAAAATTGAATTTGTCTTAGGTATAAACTATATTTAATGTTGAGAAAATGGAAATACCAAATAAGGGAGATTTTCATAAAAGTATGCAGAAGTACATTATTATGGTAGATGATTGCGTAGAATTGCAATAAGAAGATTACGTATGGTTTTGTTAATAGGAGACAGAACAGATTAAATAGGAGTTAATCGGACACTGAAGAGTGACGTTGATTACTGCTGTGGAGGAATTAATCTGAGAGAATTTGCTCAATAATGACATAAAAGAAGTATAAGCTGAATTAAAAATGGGTTGGCTGCTGATTTTTAGATCTGCATATTGGGGCAACTTTGACGTCATTTGGCAAGGAAGATAACAGGAAATGAAGGTGGGCGTTAATTATTAGAAGATCATAGAAGAACTCGAGAAAATCAGAGTTTGTTTGTGTTTTAGTTGAGTACGGGGGGAGATTGATTCGACTAGTTAGCTATATTGTTGCTATTTTGGTTACCCTCCATCTCTTACAGTTAAATTTAAGATGGTTGGAATAGTGATTTAAAGTATGCAACATGAGGAAACTTCAAGGTAGCATATTCCAAGCTGAACTGGCTTGATGGATGTCCAAAAATGAAAGCTAGAAAATAAAAATTAAAACACTAGTAAATAATACGATTTCATATGATTTTAGTAGATGATTTCTTGCGTAATTTTTAAACAACTACTTCTCTTCTCGAAATTTAACCAAGCAAAAGCAGAATCTGAAAGCTATCTTAGTTTTTAATACGATTCACAGGACTACCAATGACGAAATGTCATCCTACCAAAGAAAAACTAAATAAATATCTAAGAAATGGCAAAGTTATCTGGTTTTTATATTAAAATACATATCAAATAATCCTTACCCTTTATGGAGTCTAAATCTATTTTTTGATGAGTAACCAACTAAGCATACCAAGGTTAAGCAATTTATCGTCATAATGTGTCATTTCGTCACCGACTTTGGCGAGAAATTATGAGCATCAGCAAGCGTACCTTGGTAACTGAATAAAAAACTCAAGTTTTAAAGCAAGCTAAGCAGTTTCTCACCGATAATCTGATTAAAATATTATTCTCTTGGAAGTTGGAGCAACAATCCTTCATAAGACTCTTTGAGGTATTGTTTCATTGCATTTATGTTGTTGTTTGCAGTTAGTTTACAGTCTAAAAAATTCAACAAATTAAGGTAATTTCAAAACTTTTTCTTTTCTTGAGACTTACATTACATACATTCAGTTAAGAATAGATCGTTCCCATGCAATTTAAACTAAGTAGACTTGAAGTCTGAAAGAGATTTTATAAATTGTTGTTGCTTTGGGGTTTACTTGAAAGCATCGATGACGAACCAAAGGAAATTAACCTCTGAGATATTACGATTAGGCATTGCGCAGTATTTAATCAATACGACAATACTGCCCCCTAAATCAATCAAAGGATTATCCTTTACGTCACAGCTTTATTTGATTCTTATTAAGTGCACAACCTCCCCCACAATATAATCATAATCAATTAGCTTATCAAAAAAACACTAAAGAAACTAAAAAATCGATTAATTTGTTCTTTCTCCCAGGATAACAAAACTAAAAAAACCTAGAAATTCTGTTTGAATATTCCTGTGATTCTTTGAAGAAATACTTACAGAAAAATATTAGAATCCCATAAAAAATACCGAACTCAACCCTAACAAAACTAACTCATCTCATTACTATTCAATGAAGGTCATCGAGGATATCATGAAAGAGGTTGACATGGAGATCCTTCGTTAGGCTCCTCATGCACAAAGGAAATACAACAAAATCACTGAGTCCCTTCGACTGAGATTCCTTGCCAAGATTTTTCAAGAAAACAAATCCATCAAAAAGGTAAAATTATTAGAATATTTAGATTTTCATTTTTCTCAGTCGCTTTTCGGGTTGTTCATTAACATTTGTATTCAGCAAATAAATACTTTTCTTTATTTAATAAACTCCTTTTTAACCTCCATTTTCTTCATTAAATTGCAGGCAGCAGAAGAGTTGGATATCAATTACAGTTCAGCTAAGACGATTCTGACAATGCACAGAAAGAAATCTCGCAGTACGAATGACTTAGCTGGTTTAGGAAACAACAATAATAGCGTTCCTTTGGGATTCTCTGCACTAACCCGAGAACTTGAGGGATTTGCTTCTCCTTCTGTTCCTAGGTCCTTACCTCCAAAGCATCTCATGAAACCTTCCTTTATGTCGACTGCTAGCAATCTCTCATAAGAGAAATAAGAAAATGACGATTCCAATTCAAATGAGCATCTCCACAATACTTCATTGAACCATACTCAGAATACCTATAAAAATACCAATTCTAATTGTTTTGCTAACCTCAACTGCAATCCTAGCAATATCTAGAATAATACAGTCAATCCCATGATGAGAAACCTTCTTATGAACAACCCATCAATACCTCTTTCAGCCAGCAGTCCTAATCTTCAACAATTAAATAATTTGACATTCCTGACTTCGCTCAATAGTAATAATAACACCAACTGCAATAGTAACTAGCTCAATAATATGTAGTTCCCTTAGAATATCAACCCTAACAACAACTCGTTTTAACTGCCGCAACAACAATCACAACAATTATCATAAATTTAGCAATAACTACCTCCTGTTATGCCAACTCAGAATAATAACATCCCTTAAAATTAAAATATTTTATTGCAAATTCAGTAGTAGATCTAAGCCCAACAATAATAATAACAAATGTAAAATACTCTTTAGTAACTCATTTTACTTCAAAGTGCTATGCTCGCTTCATCAACAACAGCTCCTTAGTAACAGTAAGCATAACAGTATCAACCACAGTAATCATAGCAGGAAGCAACCAGCAACAACCCATTAGCATAATTATTACTCTAGTAATAGCTAATGATGTTAAACAATAACAACACTAACAACTCTTAACCACAATTGCAGCAACAAGCAGCTTCTCTTTAGCTCTCAGGATAATGGATCTGAACTTTGATTCTTTAGCTACAACTTTACTACTATTTTTGTTTTTCATCTAATTTATAATAAATAATACCCCCTCGCGCACACTCATACTGCCTCTCTCTCTCTTTCTGTTCATTATATTCCTCATTCCTCTCATTTCCAATTTTTTTTCTTCTATTGTCTGCTCATTTTGTCTTGCATTTCTCGTTATCCCAAACATTCCTAACTTAGATAATATTCTTTAGATTCTTAATCATTTTTTTATATGAGCAATACCCATATGGATTTTTCATAAAAAAGTGCAAGTAAAATACGCAGATAAAGATAAAAAAATGCATAAACAGATTCTTGACGGTTGTTTTACCAATAAGCAGAAAAGCATGGATTAGTTTTTTTGTCAAAAGAACATTAAAGAAATAATTATTTTAAAGGAAAAACGTAATAGGTTAGTTAGTAGATATTAGTTAAAGATTCAGCTACCCATCAATTAGCATATCAAGATTAAAGAGTTTGTTGGTTAGTTTAGTAAGTGAGATAGTTAGTTTTCATTAATGTTTTCAAAATGTATGGATGGTTTTTTTTAGAGATTTTTGTAGCAATTCTTATTTTCTTTAATGCTCACCCTCTTCTCATACATGCTTCATTTGATACTCATGTAGATTCCTAAGTAGACTTTACTACGTCGAGAACTTCTTTTGAAGCACTAGCAGATCTAAATACAATTTCCCTAGATCATTTAATTACTACTTAAACAAAACTATCGATAGATCTCGTACAGCTTCCTAAAACTCCTCAGTTTGATCTCCGTACTCTCTTCTACGGCGTTCTAAGAAAGTATCGCATAGCTGCTAGATTATGGAAACATCCACGTTTTATCTGCTGAGTAACGTTAGAATTTCCTCGAATTCCTCAGTTTATTTTGTCTGATGAGGTGACATAAGTTGCTATTATTGCAGTGCGTAGTGGTTATTCAGCCTGTTGGAGAAATCAATCACAGTCAGGGACATCTTTTTATTGGAAGGGTTTTTCCTTCCATTTCTTCGCTCTTGCGAAGGAGATCTACCTCGAATATTTGGGCTCAGAATATTCCTGTCAGCTATCATGGAAGAGCTTGAGATATTTGGATTACTACTGCTACCAACACTAGGGTTGTTGGTGGTAGAATTATTGACATTAGCTGTGGTTGTCTGCATAATATTGGAAGTGCTCGTTGGGAGTGAATTCATGCTACTTGGGATGTTGCTTAGTTAACTTGCACCTCCACTGCCTCGCTCTTGATTGGTATTATTGTAGTTTACTCCACCGACGTGGCTAACTTTGAGTAGCGGATTTAAAGAGGATTAGGAAGTAAACAGTCCCAAGTTGGCTTAGCTTTGTGCGCTTCTGGGAGATAATAGTTATGTAGGAAATGTACTCATGAAGCTAGATCCTTGCTTTTACACGATGGAATTTTACTTCTAGATTGATAGTTGCTTAGCTATGGAGGGCTATTTCTAGATGGAACATTGCTTCTGAAAGGATATTTGTCGCTGAACTGGATTGCCTAGCAAAATTTTGAAATCAAGCGAAAAAAGAGTTAATAATAAATAAATAAGCTATTTTTTAGAAGTGAGGTGATTCAATCATGTCAATGATTATTAAAAATCCCTTCAACTAGGATAATCCTTTTTTGAAATAGATTTTGATACCTGCTTGAGAAGAAGAAGCGACTGGATTCACATGGGTAGAGTTAAAAGTATTAGCTTTCTAAAAGGTTTAGGAGATGTTCACTGGGCTGCCAGTAATATTATTATTTGTATTTTCTTAGCTATGATGGATCGATGTATTGATGAAATCAGCTGTTTCCTTATTTGCAAGATCTCTTTTGCTATCGGGAGATTCTGAAAATTCAGTGAAATCAACTCTACAATCTTATCGCATGAATAACCTCTTGGCTTAGTCATGTTATTCGTGTTATTCCTCTTATTAGTCAGTAATTTTCCTATCTTTCTAGTTCATATTTGTGAACTCATATTTCGATAGAGCTTTTTCAAGAAAGACTGCACTGTTCCGGCGTGAACGAGGGGAACTTACAGGCTACAAAATGCTATCTTAATCTTACAATGTAATTTAATGTTCATTTCGGCTGTTGGCTTAAGCTGCTACGCACGATCCCATCTCGCTGGGCAGAAGGGAAGGGAATTTACCTCAGAATGGAGAAATTGACTTCTTGGCTTCAAGTATGAAAAACCAATATGAAATCTAGGTAACAATTCTTTTTACTTATTTTTTTTTTCTTCTTGTTTAAATTGCTATTCTTTCCCTTTAGATTTGTTTACGCTTCCTGTGTTTTTGGTCTGTCCACAGAAAGTTAAGCAGAGAAATAGATTGTTATTAATCGAAAGAGATTGAAACTGGCTGAAAAAGGAAAAAAGATTAATTTTTTTCATACTTCTAATCAAATTCAGATCCCATACAAAATTATAAATATTATTCCCTCCATCTCGTTCTATTATCTCTTAATAACCTTCCCAATATCACTCTTTAAATCTCTCATTAACTAGCTGACTATTCTAGTGCAAGAAAGCACTTCAACTAGTATTAACAATTTCACAGTAATTATTTTGATTCTCTATGTCACTGTTACTCATTCTATGCCATATTCTTTGTTTTGATAAAAAAATTAAAATAATAATTGAACACTATTAGTAATTAACTGGATAATAGAAAACAAATCAAAAATACGAATTATTGGGTCAGTTAGTATTTTAGGGGAAGAAAAGAAATAAATCTCTTTACTTCCCCTCTCGAGTGATTGATAAAAAACTACTATGCTCTTAGCCATTAAATTTATCTACCTTAATTGAGATAACAAATGCAGGAAAGGAAGTTAAGTATTTTTAAGGTAAAATATTGCATTGAGACCAAGGATAAACTTCAAATGGACATGCTTATGTTCAAAATATTTTTTAGAAAATTTATTTTCTAAGAATTTTTCAATCAAATACATAAAATCATTGATTCTGAAGAAAAAGGATAGATTAAAAATCATATTATAACAAATTTATGATTAAAAAGAGCATGACATTGAAACTAAGAGAAATTATCCATGTTTTTGAATCTCAAATGTGATAAATACCTTGCTAAAATCATATCGATTGCAAGCTGTAGATTATTTGAAAATCAGTTAATTTTCATTAGTAATAGCAACATTAAAAGAAAAAACATTAAATAGGTTTATTAGTTTGTTTGAATAATCCTCAATCAGAGCAGGCAGAAAGATGATTAATGATAAGAAATTATTAGTTTATGCATAAATCATCTTCCTCATGAATTCTCAGCTAAGATCATTAAGGATAATTATTTGTAGCCATAAGTATTATTCTTTTTTGGTTTAAATATTAGTATTTATGATGTTTTCAACAATAAAGAAAGAGGGAGAAAATGTTGAAAATCTAAAAAAATGAGGAAATTTAATGTATTGTATTAACTAAAAAATATGCTTATGCATCAACTTAAAAAGCAAAAATATTTATAATTTCCATATGAATTTAAAAAATACAGTTTTTTCCCTTTATTTGCTTCAGTTGATTGATCCGCTCACAGGTTATGGTTGTTGTTCCTGTCTGTTTGGTTTTGAATCAAGATCCATTTGGCTGGAATTCTCATCATGAGAAATTAATCTCATCCTTCCTCCTTTGTTGAGTTCTTCTTCAGCTAATCGCTTATCGATCCTTGCTTTGTAGATCATAGAGCATACGAATAAAACGAAGTACAGCTGTTTATTTTGGATAATCATAAATAAATTCTTAGAATTTCTAATAGAAAGATAGACATTATCATAGCTAAAACATGTTTTAGATATTTTTAAAATATTGATACTCCTGCAGAGATGAAAAGTGCAGATGTAGTCTTGCTTCGAGCATTTCCTTTCAAGTGCCAGTCTAAAAATGGCGAGTTGCTGGCTACTAACACTCCTAATAAACACTGCGGAAACAAAAATCAACAATCATCATCATAAATATGTGTTGAAATTTGAAAACTGATTTCTAGCGAATTTAATTGTTTTCTTACTAGGAAGAGTGTGCCGATGAAGGAGAGTATTGCACAGAATTCAGCACCTAGTGGAAGATAAGTCAACAGACAAAATAATGAGCCCAAATAGAACAATGCCAAGTTTTTATGAATTTTATTTATGTGTTTTACAGCCCATTTTGTACTGCGGGAGAACTTTATTTTCTGAGGGAAATTGCTAATATTCTTGTTTATTGCTATGATTTTTTATGAGTAGCAATCATCTTCTTAATTAAATTAACTATTCTTGCGGCAATCAATAAGAAAAAAGTAGACAATCTTGAGGGGAAAATATTTTCAATTTTTGTTTTGCCCATTTGAGAAAACAGATAAACAAAGCGAAAATGAATTTCAACATTTTAAATTAAATCCATAAAACTTTCAGGGTCGAAAGAAAATAATCTCTCATTCATTTTGATATTGTTAACAAATCAATAATCTAAATACTCTTCTCACAGCTCTTATTATCAATAAATCAATTTTTCTCACTTAGAAAGGCTAATGAACAACTGAAAAATAATATTGCAGAAAAGAAAGTTACTGCCAAACTTGAAAACTTCCAATTTAAATACTCTCTTAATATCAACAGTATTTATCTGGTGCGATTTCCCTTTTTTACAAAGATCGAATTATTTATCTCATCACTGGTATCTTTTCTTAGCTGTAGAAGAATCACTTAATTAAAAAAGAAACATTAAAGTCGAAAGAGTTTTTAGGCGAGTATTTAAGATCAATTATCATGGATAAAAAAATAATAGCCTCAATGCTATCTAAAGTGCAATCAAACATTAGAACCACTGATGTTTTCGCTGCAGAGAAATTCTTGTCAGAAAGAGAATATAAAGTTGAACGCATGGTTGGATGTGGTTCCTTCGGTGCTGTTATGCTTGCACAAAATATTTAAAGTGGAAGTAAAGTAGCAATAAAGATGCTGTATATTGAAAATGACAACTAACTCCTCAGTTTCACCTAGGAATTCACCATCATGAAGAAACTCCAATCTCCATACATTGTTGGCCTACTTGACTGGCTCTCAGATCCAGAAAATAATTACTTTTTTTTAGTTATGAATTACGAAGAAAATGGGAATCTTGAAGACTTCATTTCTAATCATCCCGCTCTTTGCGATTCTGAGATTATTAAGATCTTCATTGATATTCTTCAAGGTTTAATCTATTTAAAGGAGAATAAAATTATTCATGGAGATCTCAAACCACAAAACATCCTTTTCTCTTCTAATAACTCCCTTAAGTTAGCGGATTTTGGGCTCTCCACTTAGTTGTTAGGGAGTAAATCTTATTTAACAAAGAAAGGAGGCAATTTCTGCTACGAAGCTCCTGAGTAACACATAGATAACAAATCCTAAATTTAATCAGACTGGTTTGCAGCTGGATTAATTCTCTTTGAATTATGTGGCAACCACAATGTCTATTAAATGATTTAAATGAAATATGGGATAATTCCAGATATTACCAAGCTCGAGAACTAAAAGATTGTCAGGGTGGCTTTTAAAATGTTAGAATTTCTCCCTGAAGATCGAGCTTCACCTGAAGTGGTTATCACAGAATTAGAGAAAATACTCCAGCCTATCATCCCTCCTCCTGCATTACAGCCTTAGTAACTCAATTTTTTTATTTTAATTTTTGTAGATTTACTTGCAGTGAAGTAGATTTGTCTTATTCTGGCAAATAATTCATTTTCATAATTTTATAAAGAACACTTTTTTATTTAGTGGAAGTTAAATGCTTGCATTGTTTCTTTACATACATCGACATTAAATCTTGACGGAGATTTTATGGTTCGTTAGATCGTTGTTTAAATGTTGATAAATAAATTTCCTTTGTCTTATTCAACTCTTAGTAATTAGAAAATTATCTAGACATTTCGACCCTCTTGTGGAGCAGAATTTAACAGTTTAGATTTATTTCCTTATTTCTAAGGGAATTAATAGTTAAGAAAAAAAAGAGAATAAAATCATTAATAAGGAAGATCTTCATTTTCAATGAGAAAGTATCAGTTATATGAACTCTAAAACTTATTCTTTGAAGAATTAATTCCCAAGTGCTTTCTTTTTCAGCTTTATTTACCTGAATTTTTAACATAAAAATGTATCTACATTCTAATTACCGTTGTAAATTTTAAAAATAGGATACAAAAAATTCAAAATGGAATTGCATAAATGGAAGGAGAGACTGCTGAAAACAAGCCAAAAGGATAGGGTAAGTAGAGATCTAATTATTAAATGATTCATTTTTTATGCTTTAATAGATAAGTTCTTTCAAATTGATGAGGCCAAAAATGAAGGAGAGTAAAAGAAAGATAAGAATCATGGTCAAGGTATCAACAAGTTTTGATTGAACGATTTATTGAATCTAACATATTTTTTGCTTTAATAGGCAAGCTCTTTCAAGTTGATGGGTCTAGATATGAAGGAGAGTTCTAGGAAGGCAAGTAGCATGGTCAAGGTAACAACAAGTTTTTAATTGAACGATTTATTGATTCTAATTTTCTTTGATGTATTATTAGGCAAGCTATTCTATAATAACGGGAACATATATGAAGGAGAGTTCTAGGAAGGCAAGTAGCATGGTCAAGGTAACAACAAGTTTTAATTGAACGATTTATTGAATCTAACATATTTTTTGCTTTAATAGGCAAGCTCTTTCAAGTTGATGGGTCTAGATATGAAGGAGAGTTTTAGGAAGGCAAGTAGCATGGTCAAGGTAACAACAAGTTTTGATCGAACGATTTATTGAATCTAACATATTTTTTGCTTTAATAGGCAAGTTCTTCCAAGTTGATGGGGCCAGATATGAAGGAGAGTTCAAGGAAGGGAAGTTTCATGGTCAAGGTAAGAACAAGTTAAATATGAACAATTTATTGATTCTAATTTTCTTTGATGTATTATTAGGCAAGCTATTCTATAATAACGGGAACATATATGAAGGAGAGTTCTAGAAAGGCGAGAAGCATGGTCAAGGTATCAACACAAGTTTTGATTGGACTTTATTGAATCTAACATATTTTTTGCTTTAATAGGCAAGCATGTCCAAGTTGATGGGGCCAGATATGAAGGAGAGTACAAGGAAGGGATGTTTCATGGTCAAGGTATCAACAAGTTTTGATTGAACGATTTATTGAATCTAACATATTTTTTGCTTTAATAGGCAAGCTCTTCAAAGTTGATGGGTCCAGATATGAAGGAGAGTTCAAGGAAGGGAAGCTTCATGGTCAAGGTATCAACAAGTTTTGATTGGACGATTTATTGAATCTAATTTTCTTTGATGTATTATTAGGCAAGCTATTCTATAATGACAGGTATATTTTGGAAGGAGAGTTCTAGAAAGGCAATTAGCATGGTCAAGGTAACAACAAGTTTTGATTGAACGATTTATTGAATCTAACATATTTTTTGCTTTAATAGGCAAGCATGCCCAAGTTGATGGGGCCAGATATGAAGGAGAGTACAAGGAAGGCAAGAAGCATGGTCAAGGTAACAACAAGTTTTTAATTGAACAATTTATTGAGTCTAATTTTCTTTGATGTATTATTAGGCAAGCTATTCTATAATAACGGGAACATATATGAAGGAGAGTTCTAGAAAGGCGAGAAGCATGGTCAAGGTATCAACAAGTTTTGATTGAACGATTTATTGAATCTAACATATTTTTTGCTTTAATAGGCAAGTTCTTCCAAGTTGATGGGGCCAGATATGAAGGAGAGTTCAAGGAAGGGATGTTTCATGGTCAAGGTAAGAACAAGTTAAATATGAACAATTTATTGATTCTAATTTTCTTTGATGTATTAATAGGCAAGCTATTCTATAATAACGGGGACAAATATGAAGGAGAGTTCTAGAAAGGCGAGAAGCATGGTCAAGGTATCAACACAAGTTTTGATTGGACTTTATTGAATCTAACATATTTTTTGCTTTAATAGGAGAGTTCTTTCAAGCTGATGGGTCCAGATATGAAGGAGAGTTCAAGGAAGGGATGTTTCATGGTAAAGGTAAGAACAAGTTAAATATGAACGATTTATTGATTCTAATTTTCTTTGATGTATTATTAGGCAAGCTATTCCATAATAACGGGGGCATATATGAAGGAGAGTTCTAGAAAGGCGAGAAGCATGGTCAAGGTATCAACAAGTTTTGATTGAACGATTTATTGAATCTAACATATTTTGCTTTAATAGGCTAGTTCTTCAAAATTGATGGGGCCAGATATGAAGGAGAGTTCTAGAAAGGCAAGTAGCATGGCCAGGGTAAATACAAAGGATTTATTTAATGATTTATTGATTTTATTATTCTTTTATGTATTAATTAGCAAGATATTCAATAATGACAGTGCCAGATATGAAGGAGAGTTCAAGGAAGGTATGATGCACGGTCAAGGTAAAATAGATTATTTATTGAAAGTTTTATTGAATCTAATGCTTTTAGATGCTTAAAAAAAGGCTAGTTTTTCTCTTATGATGGGTTATGATGGGGACATATTTGAAGGAGAGTTCAAGAAAGATGTAATCAATGGAAAGGGATGAAAATTCTACTCAAAATGAAAGTTGATTGAAGAAGGAATTAATAGAAAAATATTCTTATTATGAGCTTTAGAGCATAAAATAACTTTTTCTTCTTGATTATTTTTGAAGAACTATCATTATTTTAAAATACAATTGCCTCTATCCGTTGAACTGAAATCTTAAAACTAAAGAGAGAACATTGATTTTTATTTCCTTTTTTCTCACAAAAAGAATATTTAGTATTCTTTTATTGTTTCATTCTATTAAATAAAAGAAGAAATGAAGTTGAAATTGAGAATATTTCTCATCAAAAGAAAAGAGGGAGAAGAGAGTATTTCAAAAAAGTATGGGTGGAAAAATATGAAACTGAAATAAAATTGTCCAGAGAGTTGAGGAGAAAAATCAGAACCTAAGGTTTCAAAATTAAACAAACCCAAGAGCTGCCTAAAATAGAAATGAAACTAATAATGTATTAGACGAGTAACAACTCTCAAAGCAAATTAAAACCAACACCTAAAAAGAAGAACTACAAAACAAAGCAAACTTCAAAAGAGAAGATGAAAAGCAGAAGACAACAACAAAAGCAACTCTTTAATCAATAAAAAAAAAATAAAAATTTTCATTACTTTTTCAGAAACTTAAAAACAAACATATAATTTCCAATCTAGAAAGGCAGTGGCAAGTCTTGAAATTCATATTTCTTATTAATATGTTCCATTATTAGTATCTTCGTATTGTTTTGAGGTGATTCTGTTTTTCTAGAGAATATTGCAGAAAATGAGATATCACTTCTGGAATAAAATGTTCGTAACTATTATTAAATATTATTATTACATTTATCTACTACACTTCAAAGCTAGTTAATTAGCCTTGAATTTTGACAAATGTGGAAAGCAAAATACAAGGAAATATTTTTGAAACAAAATTCCTCCCAGAAAAACTAATAATCTTATCTACAATTTTGTTTAGAAAAAAAGCAAATGAACGCACTTAAAGGAGTACCGAAAAGTGTGCTTCCCTAGTTGCCGCTGTTCCTTGGGTTCATTGTCCTCAGTGTCTACATTTTCTATTGGATCTTTGTCTACTATATTCAATCAGATCGTAACAAAATGCAATAAACTCTGTGATAACCATACAAACATGATCTTAAAACTCATTACATTAGACCAATGGATATTAAGAATAAAAATGAAAATTCTACTCTTTTTTTTATTGTTTTAAGATAACACAATCGACAATGCGATAGTCTACTTAGCGGGGTTCAGTCTCACAATGTTCTTTTGGTGTTTTCGATGCGCAGTCTGCCTTGAACCAGGTTATGTTCCGATTGGTGTAAGGCATCTTTTTAGCTGTATTAACTTTGCTTTGTGAAGAAAAAAAAATTCTGAAATAATAATCTGATTCATCATATCGTTGTTTGCTTTTGTTTTCAAAGTCAATTGAAGAAGACAACGAATAGCTAGCTGGGTTAAGTCCTGAAGAAAAGATCGCCAAGAGGTATTGTGTTTCTTGCAAGATCTTTAAACCTGAGAGAAGCCATCATTGCTCTTAGTGCAGGAGATGCGTGTTGAATATGGATCATCACTGTCTATGGACAGCGAATTGCATTGGCTTGCATAACAGAAAAGCGTTTAATCTGATCCTGTAATGGGGTACAATTTCATTGTTCCTAGGAGCATTTTTTGGGATTAGATACCTTCCTAGAACAATATCAGATATTATTGTAAGGCAAATAACATTAAAAGATGTATCAAAATACATGGAATTAGCTCAATTTTAACAACTATTTCCTTTGCAAACTTTCCATGCAAACTCTTAGTATGATTCAAACAACGATGAATTTCTATGGCTTGTAATTCATCTCATTAATTTATTCATTATCGTTGGTGGATGCACAAATGCAGTTGGTAATTATCAATAACTCATAAAAAGATTGATTTCGAAGGATAACCAAATCCCCTTATTTAAGTATTTGATTTTTTTTTCACAGGTCTGTTGTTCTTCGCTCGGACACACGCGATGTACATACTCAACAACATCACCACACTTGAAGAAATGAGAGGAAAAAGAGTAAATTGATTGGTTTTATTTTGCTACAAACACTCACACTAAATATGTTTCTTTTTTTATTTTAAAAACAACAGAGATCACAGTATTCTTTCGTAAGCACTATTATTAATAAAACTTGAGGGTTTAACAAAGCCCTTGACATAATTATTGTTGTTATTTCCGATGACTTTAAACTCCAAAAAATATTCATAGGGTTGGTTGGAGAATTACAAGTTCTATTTCGGGAAGAATCCGCTGATTTGGATGATTCCAATAGGCGATCCCAATGGTGATGGGTACACATGGAACAAAAATAGCCCTGTAAAACATAAAAATCAAAAAAAGTTCTTCTTTGAATTTTGTTTAACATTATCAATTCTTGAGAGAATATGAAAAAAAAACTAATATCCCTCCCAAGAAAGAATTTTCTCAAATTCAATTTTGCTTTCTTTTAGGATGAAGAGGAGGTTCGTTAGTGGTGAAAGAACTAAAGAAAAGAGAATCGACACAAAAGAGCAAGCAAGAATTCAACAATTATTGGAGATGCCAAATTTATGGAATAATCCGCTAGGTTGTTCATTTTGTGAGTCAAAGTGACTTTTTATAATAATTATCTATTAGTTACTCGTACTCTTCCTTTTTCTCAGATATCTAATCAAACACCAAAATAATAATAATATTATTATTAATCAGCTATCTTTCCAACAAAAATACCATTTGTTCTAGCATTTTGTTTTTGATTTCAAATATGAGCTGCTCCTTCTTGAGATCAGTAAACGTAGCATTGAAGTTGTCAAATTCGTTTTCTTTCTTTTCTTTTTCTTTCCTTAGACTTGTCATCTTTGATTTTGTCTGTTCATAGATGATTCTTTCCTTTTGTTGTTCGTCAATCTGTGGGAAGTCTTCGTTGTTCTAACTACCTTCCAACCCTTCAGCACTTTGACTTTGCTGCATGAAATCGATCCCTATTTTTCAAAGTTCACAATAGGATATTTTTCTCTTTCATTATGATTACACATGTTTTCCCAAGCTACTTTCTTGACATTGAAGTAAAGCGGCATGAATAGCATTCCTGGACTTGGTTTAATCTTCTTTTTGTCTGGTTTCTCAAGATGAGCATTATTGGCATTATTGGATTTCGCAATGGTAGTATTGTAGTAGAGCAGGTCGACTTTCACAGAGGTGAGTGGGATTTCAGCTTGAAGAAGAAAAAAAGGAAACAGAATAAAAAGATGATAGATTAGATTCTTTTCAAAGAAAAATTCAGCCAAAATGGAAAAAAAATTCATCGAATTATGGGTTCTATTCACAAGTTAGAAACATAGAAATCATATTCAAAAAGGGCAGAAGAAGTACATAATCTGACTCTATTTTTATCCTTAGGTTTTTAAGCATAGTCGTCGGTATAATTGTCTTCGTCCATTTATATTGTTTAATTCAGTGTTACACTTCAATCCGCGATTAATTACAGACAATTTTATCTAATAAAGTTTTTTCATTTACTACTTAGCTCTTAATCTGGAAAACACATGAAATTCGATATTAAAAAGAAACAAACTAAAATATTGTTATGTATTTTATAAATTACTGCATAATCATTGTTAATATTTGTATCTTGGCCTCAATAATGCAGGTATTTGGGTATTTTTTTAAATTTTGAGATAAAAGAAAGGTATTTTATTGATTTAGCAAGTTAGTTTTTTCTGAACTCCTCATAATTTGATTTATCTTCTTTAACTTTACAATGCATCTAATATTTTTGTATTATTGAGATTTGTTAGCTGTATTTTACTGGTGAAAATGCCTTTGAGTTTGTAGTAATAATTAACTAAGTATTTATCTCAAAAAAATTGTGTTTCCCTTCACAACTTTTTAGAAAAATAGACACTTCAAACAATGAGAAACATTTTTACGTGGATTATATTATTTTCATGTAAGTTGTGGTTTGAGAAATGATTTGATAATTATTGAATAGGATTATAAAAAAAATATTAATAAAAAGGTGCATTTTTGTTTAAATATCATTTACTGAGTTTGATAATTACGAAATAGCTATGAAAAAAAGCAAAGAATAAGTAGAGAATAACAGATTTGAATGAATTTTCTTTGAGCATCATCAACAAAAGCTCGCATTATTGACTATGAGCAAATAATAGACTCCTCTGAGAACTCACTTTAGTTTCAAGAAATTAAAAAAAGATGATTTTGTATTGGATGATTTATTAGAGAAAGAGAGAGTTGTTTTTGAGAAGATAATAAAAGAAACAAACAATTCTAAGTAGGTTTTTGAATTTAGCTTGATTAAAGAATACAATAGAACCAAGCAATAATGATTAGGCAGGGTTAGATTTTAGCACAAACTGGGAATAATTTGACGTGATTTAGTTTAATTTAGGGATAATCCTCAAACTAGAATTCTAGAGAGTAACTTCTTTATTCCATGAGTTCTTCGACTACTATCCTCAAGATCACGTAGTTAGGTATCTGTGGTTTTGAAATATTAACGAAGCAAGAGCTAACAAAGGTAGTATAAAGTGATTTAAAAATAATAATAAATGGAAAGAATAAAAATAACCAAAAAAAAAGGAGAACATTTTTAATTCAAACTGAAAACTAAGGGGAAAGGAAACACAATATTCACTTTATATTTGAAGCGAAAGAGGATAATATCACAGTTCTAGAAAAGATACTAATCAACCATAGATGCATTGCGATTTTAGCAATAAGTAAGTTCAAAACCAAAACAAGAAAAAAGAAATTGACAATAATACATAATAATTGTAAGCTATTAGATAGCTAAATGACCCAGCAAATTCAAATAAGCTTTGAGACTAAATAAAAAGGCAAATACGTTTGAATAAATATTAGAGAGAAGTTGCATAACACAAATAAATATTGGAAACAAGAATATTTTACAAGGATGTGTAAAGATAAGGATAGAAAGCCTTCTGGGAATTTGAAAAGAGTTCATTTATGTTTGGACCTGAATTTAATTGGAAGAGTTTTAGTTTTTTAAAAGTGTAACCCATTCTCAATATCAGAGGAGTTTTAGTTGGATAGTCAGGCAAGTTAGTGAGTTGATGTTAGGATTATTTAGGAAAGAAACCTGCTGTCTTTTAAGGAGGTAAAAGATGAGCTTAAAAGAGAAAAATATAGAGGAAATTTAAGATTATTCTTCACTCTTCTTAGAATGGTTCCTAATCTATAGCTTGAAAATGTAACAGCCCAGGTGTAAACGTAGAAAGTGGAAATTAAGTGATGGTTTCTGTGTCATTATAATCAGACAGAGCTCTTCTTATTACGATTTATTTCCCGGGCTTCATAAAAATGACCCTAACATTGAGTTCGGTTGTTTAAGGCTCAGGAAACTGAGTGTAAATGACAACAGATTCACCATTGAAAAGTAGGATTTCATCGATTTCAGTTTACTCCTAAGGACAATCAAAAAAATAAAGGTGAACCCCTTGTCCACTAAATAATTCAATGTAACGAGGGTTCAGCAGAGCTTCGATTGTCTTGAAAGACGATTAAGGAGAGGATTAAGAATAGCATGTGCTTTAAGAAGAAATATCGCATGCCTGTGAAGGATATTCCTAATATTCTTCAGAAAAAATTTATTTTTCAGGATTCTTAATCGAGCTTGTCCTGCAGTTTTGCAGTTCAAGTAAATTGATGCTTTCATCTAGCCTTCCGAAAACATTGAAATTTGAAAGCTCATTTGAGAAATCTTCAGAAACACCATTCTCTTGAAGCTTCTTTTCTAAGGAAGTAACCATAGCATCCTCAGTATCTTAGGGTGCTGATTTTTAGCCTTATTCTTATTATTGGTCAGATAGATACTTCTATTGTGGATACAAGAAATACTGTAAAGGATAATTGTAGCATTATTATTCTTATTCCTATTCATATTCATATTAAATAAATTCCTATTATTAATACTAGTATTATTATGATTATTATATCAAATGTGGTGATTATTCCTAGTAATATTGAAAACCATTGTCTTCCCACATACTTTCAGCAGAGAATTACATAGTGTCTAAATAGCAGAGAGCTGACTTAAAGAAGAGTCTGCTGCCAATACCAAAACAGTTTTGGAGTTTTATTGGGTATTTTTAAAAAAAGAGTTGTAATTAATTATTTGATTGAGAGGTGCTTCTAAATTGATTTCAAAGGAAAAGCTTTTCGATCGAAAGTAACCTAGTTTAAGTCCCATTTCCCCAAAATCAACTTACTTATTTCTTCCCTTTGAAATCAATTAGTACCTTTGCTTCTTGATCCCACCCCTTAATCTTTTCAAATTTTCTTTAAGAAATGCGCATCGAATATTACCTTACAATTAATATCCGTCCCTTCTTTATTCTTTTTATATCAAGAAGTTCCATTATCCAGCTATTTTTAGTTATTATCGAAAATGTTCTGTTGCTCAAAAATGGCTCTTTCATTAGAGCATTTCAATTATTTGCATATTCTCCTATTCCTCAGTGCATTGCAACATTACAATTAATACATTAATCATTTTCAAGTGTGCTATTTTACCAATCAATCTGTAAGATCTCGTAGAAATTAGAATGTTGAGAAAGGACATGCAGCCTAAAAAGAGGGCTAAATTAAAAAATTATAAAGCTCAAATAAAGAAAATATGTTAATGATTATTGCAAAGTAACTTTTAAAGATTTGATATCTCAAAACACAAAAATACAGTTGACAGGCGCCATCCAAATATAATGACCTCAATTCTTGAGATTATTAAAACTCACAGATAGAAAGATAATCACTCAGATAGATGATGATTTTTGTCATTCCAAATCTCTTTCTATTTTCCATCCAAAGCTTCTTCAGAAATTGCATTTTCACAATTCTAAAATTACTTTTCGATCTTCTTGAGTTTTATGAAATGAAAGGATGCTAATTTCTTGAGAGGAAATGTATATATTTGAATGCCTAACTCGTTTGGAAGAAAAAAGGGAGAACAATTAAAATAGAGTGATTGTTCGTAATCAATCGTATTCTCTAGTACAATATAGAGGATTTTTGTAATAGCAAAGATTCACCTTTTTCCTCAAAATAATCTTAAGAGAAAAAAAAATAATCTTAAAATATAATAGGGAGAGCTATAGCTTTTCTATTTAGTGAGAAGGAGTGAGGATGTTACGTTACTGGTCCTATCAAGTGTATTCTGTGAAAAAAGGTTTTGAAAATAGTCAGAACGTAGTTACCAAAAATAGAAAGCAGCTTTATTGCATATGCTTTTTTTTTTTGCATTTCCTTTTACTCCATTTATAACTTACGTCGTTTAGATTCAGGCTGTAAATGCTATGATTCTTTTCATTTCTTAGTGAAGCGTCTTTGGTATTTATTTTTATTATTTTAATATTTTCTATTTCTAATTTCTTTGAGATGATTCAGTTACTCATTTCAAAATAGCAGTTCTTCTGATTGAGAAGTAAGCATAGTACTATTTGATAATATAATATGTGTTAAGCAAATCGTGGAAGAGTGATTTTTAATTTATTTTTATTTTACACAAATACCGTGGGCTGCTTTTCTCAATTTAAGAAAATTAGGAGACTTTTGCTGAAGATAAATGGTATTTTTAATATTTCCATAATTTATTCCTGGGTGATTGATTAGACAGACTGGAATGATGTTAAACAGAATAATCTTTCCCTCAGGAACCACTAGATCTTAACTAAATGAAGGTATTTGAAACACTAAAAGTAACTGGGACAAGTAAAAAGTAAGAGGATTCATAATCAATATTGATCATCAAAGAAAACTAGTGGCTTTACCCCGCTTGAACACATAATTTCATTATTATTTGCATTACACTGCCAATGATAATGGAGTCAACTGTTGTCAGAATATTTCTAAAATTTGAAGTTGCAGAGTTTGGTGAAAATGATAACAACAAAAAAGCAAAACATTTGAGTTATTTCCAAGTTAATATTTTCCACAATAATCATTATTTCACGAACATAAATATGTCCTATCTAGCATATGCAAAAAAAAAATCAATAGCCGGAGAAACATAAAAGAAAAAGCAGTATGCTTTTGTGTCCTGGAAAACCCCTTCCAAAAATATGGTATTTTAACTTTTAAACAAAATTTTCAACTCCGCATTATTATTTGAAATCATTGTTCTGAACATTCTTCCGTCTTTTCATTTTCTATCTTATTTCATCTCAGTGGAGTTGTAATCTCTAATATAATAGACAATTTACTTATTTTTTATATTTATTTGAGCTAAAAATCGTATTTTGCCAGAACTATCACTAGAGTTTTGAAAAGGGGTTAATGTATTGAAAAATGGTCTGTTTGTTTCTTCCTTAAAGATGTTATCTGTTACTACTCATTTAATCCTGTTTGCTATACTTTATTTTTCAAGCAATTGCATAAAGCGGCCAACATTGAGATGGTATTGTTTGCTTCTTTAGCAAGTAAATAATTGCAAAGAACTTGAGATTTGTTGATTATTTTTTATTTTTATGAGGATGATGCTGCTAATGAATACCTGAGATCAGCATAAAGATAGGTGTACATTATGAATTTATGTTGTTTAGTTTCTAATAGCTTTCTAGACAAGTTGTTTTTGACATTGAGGTCTCAAAGTATTCTTATTGAAGTTCAGAGGAATGATAGCAGCAACAAGATCTATTTTTGCATAGTTGCTCTGAATAATAAACAAAGAAAAGAAAGAGAGATTTGATTTTTGAAAATGTTTTGCTTGTTTAAGCCAGTAATTATGTTAATATTTTTAGTCAAGATAGGGGCAATAAATTATATTTTATGTTATTTTAAGAAGTTAAAAGTTGAAAATGAATTGTTTAGCCATCCCAAGAAAAGCAAATTCTATTGAAAAAAGTCATTTTTTAATTGTTTCAAAAATGAATTATTTGATGTAATTTTTGAAAGCTCACTCAGAAACAACATTTAGATTAATAGCTTAACATATTGTGATTTACTAGGTAGAGGAAGGTAAAATTTGTGATTGTAGACAAATCGAAATAAAGGAAAGATAATACAAAACAGACATAAATAAAATTCACAACAAATTACAGGCATCAGCAAGATGCAAAGTGGCACTGATTAAGTCACAGTGGAGTACCCAGAAGGGTGTCTCCATAAACCAATGGAGGAAGTAGCTGAGGAATAAGATTTTATGACTTTGAAAACAGATGTTACACCGTACTAGCTTTTCAAAGTGTTCATTCCAATAGGGCTCCACAGTTATGGATCACCTATGACTTAAGTCGAACTGATTAGATAAGAGTTTGTTCAAAACCTCGCTTGGATCAGTGAAGATGTTTTCTAAGAATTACTCACTATCTGCTGTGGTATTCCTGGATCTATTGTCTGCCAATTAGCAATCTCAATTGGTAACTTTTTAAATACACATCAGCTAATTACATATTTAATAATATTTATTTATTCTCATTTTCCCTTCTCTTTGTTATGAAACAGGTTCATTGGTATCTAACTCGTGGTTTGGAGGAGTAACATCGTTTTTAGGGTTCACCCTCCCAGCTGCATCGTTAATGGGTCTGATAGGATGCTTATATAGGATCTTAGAACTTTAATCTTAGAATCTGCCATGCTACGTGAAACTTGCACTACATGGCTTTGCGAGTTCTTCCGTTGCTGTGGTTTTTTAAGCTGCATGGAAATACTTCGTTTAAATGCAAGTTACATTCAAGAATTTCGCTCTTATCTGCGCAAGTCTTGTGCTTTTTATTCTGTATGAATAGCCTTTATTCATGGTTGCGCTGATGGTCTGTGGTGGATTCATAATGTAAATGATCGAAAAAGAAGATTACTATCGATCTAGTTTATCAAGCATCAGCCATGAGGAGCTTGTGGTTGAAGAAACACATGTTTCTAAGATATTGTAAGAGTAAAAAGGCATGTTTGGGAAGCGGAGTCTCTATGCTTATGTGATAATTTTAGTCATCTTAGTGTTTTGGAGGATCTCCTCTAACAGCAGGCAAATCGAATCTGCTACTTCATTCTACTATATTGGCTCCTTGCTTATGGGCGGTGGGCATGTAGGTATTCCCTTGCTTCTCTCAGATTTCACTAGTTTTGGCATGATTACTAAAGACATCTTTTTCAATGGTTTTTCCATAAATAACATGGTTCCTGGAACAATTATGAACATAGCTGTGTTCATAGGAGGATTTTCAGATTCCATTCGAGGAGCTTTCATAGGATATGTGTTCTTATTTCTTCCTACGTTTTTGTTCATTTGGGGAGTGCTGCCGTTCTGGCATAATCACAGAAAAGATCCTAGTATTCAGACATTCATTAGAGGGGCTAGTCTTGTTTCTACAGGATTCGTTTTTGCAACGGCGTATAAGCTCTGGCAGAATGCTGGATAGGATGATATTATCACATCAACGCTGCAAGTCATAATTGCATTTGTTTTGCTGAATATCTATGAACTACCTGCCCCTTAGGTTGTGCTTATTGGAGGAACTCTTACAGTCGTAAGATACATGGCATTGCATGACTACAGAGGAGTTGAAGAAGATCTCACTTGCTGAAGAGAGAGAGAGCGCTCCCAAAAGGCAAATTTAATTTAAAGTTCCATAATTTATGAAGTGTGAACAATCAAAGAATGTCTGTTTGTAAAATTCATGTAAATCTTAAAAAATAAATATATAAATAAAGGAAAATTGAAATTAAATTGAAAACATTGAAATTATTTTTTCTTGAGAAAGGAAAGAAGCAAGTGAATAAGGTTTAGTATTTTTATTTTTTAGAAAACTTCAAGTATTCTTGCAAGAAAGATATTCAAAAAGTATTCGGTTTCAAAAGACATCAAGGGAAGAAACAATTTATATTGTAGCCCCAAGTGATTCTGCTAAGACAATCAGAATAAAGCTAACGCTATTCTCAGCAATCTTTGTCTTCGACATTAGGGTGCCCAGGCCAGACCATGTTATCAGCATAACCTGAGTTAATCAGGAGACATTACCAAAAATAATTATCAGCAAAAAGGATAATTGTGCTTGAACTTTTTGAAATGGATTTGTTACTTTTTTTGAGGAAGTATCTGCTTTTAGGGAAGGAGACCTCATAACCGAATCCTACATGATGATCAAACAACAAAAATTAAAAAAAATTATTATCTTTCCTTGATCCTCTGTGTTTTCCTGAAAAAATGAGACTATTTTACCCTAATGCTTGCAATAAGCGATAGCATCCTCGAGCGAAGGGAAGTATTGGTTTCTCTTAGAGAAGGAGTCTCCATTGTAGCTCCATCCCATCCAAGGGGTCTTGTACTAAGCGTGTCTCTCGAATTCAAGGCACCATTTGTTACCCTCAGGGACCTTTGGAGCTATGGGAAATAAGGATATTGTTGGCGAGAAGTTTTTATTATTCAATGAATGTATTTTTATTTTGATAAATCAAGTCAGTTTTTCTGCATAAGACACACTTTAAAAATGTAAAATTTATGTTTTTTACTGTCGTGCATGTGGTTGGTGTCTTGGACATAGATACGAGCAACTCTTCCTCTGATGTCGTCACGCACATTAGTGTAGAACTGAGTGTATTAACTATTTGTGCTTTGATCGGCATCTGATTGAGTATCGAAAGGAGAAACAAAAATACATAAATAAATGAGCAAACTAAAAAGAGGAATAGATCAATGAAAAAAAAGAAAAATAATAGTGATAATCTTAAATAAATCAGCCATTTAAAGCTACTGTGGTATTATTTTTATCTTTTCTTCTTCATAGGCGATATCAATTTTAGTTAATGTCTTTTTCTTATTTTTCCTAGCAGACAATCTAAATAGTTAACAATTTATTTTTAGGCATTTTGCCACCCTTGAACCTCTGCCTCTAAATCAAGGGAGGCAACCACAGAGGATCACGTGTTTTTAGTTATTATTTTGGCCATATATTATTGGAAGTTTTCTAATTCCGCTTTGTTAGCATTAGCTTAAATTTCCTCTTCATCTCATATATTTCGATATCCCTTCTCAGTGAAATAGCATTTATTATTTTTTCTTACGTTGAATAAAGCCAATTTGAGATGCAACAGATACCTTTGGTACCACGTTGTTTTTCTGTGTAACACCGACGCTCAAGGTCTTCTCGTTGGCAGCTAATAAACCATATAAAAAGCAAACAATTTTTTTAACACTCCCTTATTCTCCATGTCAAAGCCATCTAATTTCCATACTTTGAGCGACTTTAGCTGGAATCTTAAAGACTTCAAAGTATCTTGCTGAGGCAGCAGCTTGCTTAGGAAGCAACATGATTGGGAAAGCTAGTTTTTAAGGTGATTTGAAGGATTATTAATCTTTTTATTTTATTATTTAAGCCCAAGGGATGCAGATTGAGAGAAATAAGTAAGATTATGGGGAGGAAGATGTGAGTGTTTATTGAAGATGAATGTATTATTAATAATTATAATAGAAAAAAACAATTCATTATTAAAAAAGAACATTTTAAATAATATTTTAATAATTGTTAAGATATATGAAAATGTTTTTAAAGATATCAAAATAATTGAAAAATAGTATTATCGACTAACTTAATCTCTTCTAAAAATCCCTTGAAAAGCCCATAGATAATTTTTAATTTCCTTTGAGAATCTCAAATATTTTTTCTAAGATTGGAATTGACTAAATGAATAAAAGACAAGGGTAATTATTTTTTTAAATTTCCAATTTTTAAGTTTTGGAAATCCCTCATTAGTATTTTTTTACTAAAGGTTTTGTTTTGATTTTGATTTGAATTTTTTTTTTCATATTGATTTGATTTTGTTTCTCTCTTCTTATTTTAAATTGTCTTTCTTTTCTTTTAACATGTAAATCTATCTTTCTTCTTTCTTCTTTCTTCTTTCTAATGCATAATATTGAAATTATCTCGATCACATATTATTCTTTCATATGTGCAAGAATAGCGTCAATTCCTTCTTTTCAAAGGTATGAACAGCTAGACTTGAATGATATATTATAATAAGCGTTGACTATTGCTTTGGAGAACGATTGATAAAGTGCTGCCATTTTATTTTGAAAATACTAGCTCTTGGCTAGAAAGGGTTTTATTTTTTAGAGAAATTGTTCGATACAAGACTGACTAAGTGGATATGGTCTTTTGGTGATAAAAACTAAGTTGGAAACGTGGAGACTAGTCAAAATTGCAAGGAAAGCATTGCTGCTAACATTTTCTCTGTTTTAATTTTGAATTCTTCCTTTAATTGAATTATTTTAATTAATTCTTCCATTATTTAGTGTATTAGCATGAAAGGAATTCCCCTCCCCTGAAGAGATTTTGAATAATTACATGCTTTTTCATTGTTTTCCCAAGAAAATCCAAGAGAAGATCATTAATTTATTAATTAATTTGGATGTTTCAAATACAAAAAAATGCATTAGCTTTCAGTCTTGAGATATCGAAAAATTCAATAAGATATTCATTAATTTGTTGCTTTCACTCATGTAAAATCAACAACATCAAAAATAGAAGTTTCAACAAATAATTTAAATAATAAATCTGAATCGTTTTTTGACTCTGATAATAGCAGCAAAAGAGAGAGAGAGAGAGAAAAGGTACTCTATTAAAATTTAGTAAAGCTGTTAGAGTCTTTTGACTTAATGCACAAATAACAAAAATGATAGATTATTCTACAATAAACCCTTTTATTTTGCTTGAGCTATGATTTTTCTTATCTATTATATTATCTTTATTCAACGAACCCCACAGAATTCAATACAAAAAAAGAAATTAATTTATTAGTATTCAGTAAAGAGAACTGCACAACCTAAATTGAAGAACAAAGCAACGCTATGAGCGTGGATGGGAGATAAGAAGGTTTCGACTATTCGATTTGCTCCTTCGAAGTGCGTCTGACAAAAAAAAGATTTCTTCATAATGTTCTCAGGTATGTCTACTTCTCAAAGGACAAGCTCATCATCTGCAAGGTATGGAATAGGGCGCATGCTACAGATTTCTATTAATATTGTTTAGGGTTAATTAATGGTGGTGCTGATCTTAGCAAAATGGAAAATAGAAAAAAATAGGGAAATAATAATAAAGTCAAACCATATTTTTTATTCTAGGAGCCATATTAGAAGCGCCCAGAGAAGATCTTAGAGCTATCAAACCGGTTTACAATAAAGTGGCTTTACACATAGAATAAACTTTCTAAAAATTCCAAAGGATAGACAATAGGGTTTGCAGTACTCAACGAAAAAGAAGAACCAATAGCTTAGTTCTATGGCGATTCCTTGATCATGAATTGTTTACTAGATTTCCTCTCTAAATAAATATTCCAAGCTGACTTTCTGAATGAATATGAAATCATACAGAAAATTGGAAAAGGAAAGTATGCTAAAGTACAATATTATATTATTTCAAAGAGGATTGCTAAATTTAAAGGAAGGTGGTAGAATGAATTGGCTAATTTTGGATGAAAAGGTTTATAAAGTGCAGCGGAAAGATACAGGGGAATTCTTTGCAGTGAAGTATCTACATAAACGTAAAATGAAAGAAATTGAAGACAGCGAGGTATCAACTAAGAAACAAAATATGATTTGTAGTGCTAATAGAGAATAAAGAAGGGATAAATGCAATTTTTCATGAAAAATTCTTGAATTTTATCTTCTTCAAAGTTTTTTGGTTTTTTATAAAATTTCTAATTGAAATCTAGGCCGCATTGGATAATGAAATCAACATTCTAAGACTTTTAGACCATCCGAATTGCTTGAAATTAGTTGCCTGCTATCAAGATTAAGTTGGATATTATATTCTAACTGAATTATTGGATGATTCCAAGTCACTTTCTTAAGAAATGGCAAAATACAAAAATCCATAGTTTTCATATTAAATGGTGAAACACATTCTAGTTTAACTCCTGCGAGGACTAGCATATGTGCATTCTAAAGGCATTATGCATAGAGATCTAAAACCTTAGAATATCATGTTCGCATAGAGTTTATCAGGAACATTAAGTTAACTTAAGCTCATTGATTTCGGGTTAGCTTAGTTTGTGGATTCAAAGAAATACATCTACATTCATGTCGGCACTCCTGGGTATGTCGCACCAGAGATCTTAGCTAATGAATCAGAAAACCATCGATATGATGAGAAATGTGATCTATTTTCGATTGGAGTCATCTTTCATACACTGTAACGCAAAATAAAAATAATTGACATCAAAATTTAATTTAAGATAATTATCGTTTTGTTGGCTTGAATTAGTCTAACAGGTAAGACAGTCTTTCCAGGGAATAAGTTCTCTTAGGTTCTCGAAAAGAATAAACTCTGTTAGATTTAGTTAACTGGCCCAAAATACGAGCAAATCAGCTCCGAAGCACTTGATTTAATGAGTAAATTACTTTAAAAAAATCCAATTTAGCGAATAAGTGCCAGCGATGCTCTTATCCATCCGTTCTTTGAGGAAAAAGGGATCGAAGTTAATAAAATGCCATCATGCATAGATGCAATTGAAAAACCTAAAACTAGAGAAGATATAATTTTATCAAGAAGACCTATTAAAACTCATGGATCTCTCTAAGAATGTGATTTCCTTGTGGGTGCTTCTCCATAGACACTCAAAGGCTAGAGTCTAATTGGTTAGTTAGCTAGTTTGAAATCGATGAAGGATATCAATGGGGATGATGAAGCTTTAATTTAGACTTAGATTGAAGCGTTAATTATATTCACAAGAGATTTATTGTGTCTACTTGCGGATATTGAAGATGATAAAGAATTCTTGAAAGGAAATGTGCAAGAAGAAGATGGAGCTGATTCTCCTCTTAAGATATAACAAAAAGGATTGAAAATAACTGATGAAGCAGGAAATATAGAGGGGATATATCATTAGAAAATGCCTATTCTTGGTGAACTCAGAAAAAATAAGGAAAACTCATTAACCAATCCAATTAAAATATCAGGTTTTTTTTTGTTTTGTTTTGGACTTATTCAATAATGCATTCTTTGTGAGAATGAATAAAAATTTTCATGAAATTTTGCTATTACTTAGAGCGCATTGAAGAGGAAGAAGAAAACGATGCTAAGAGCATTCCAGGGGATAGTAAAGACCCTAGGAAAAGCTTATTTGTCGAAACGAAATAGATGAATAACAACAATACAATAATAACTGATATAGCTGATAAAACGAATTTAAATGGAATAACTACATAAAATAACATGCTTACAGAAGAATAAGGATATTAACAGTAGTCTTAGCAATCTTCTTCGAAACAAGTGGACATACAACAGGTCAGTGTGAAGATAAAATATCCACCTAAGAATATGATCCTAAATGAAATGCCATCTCCAATATCTCCACCTGTTAATTTCAAGTTATCTGGAGCTAAGTTGTAGCTTAGAGTTGATTTAAATAACAAATTGATTGAAAAGGTAATTGTAGATTTGAAGGTTGTTTCATTAAGAATATTTTTTTTGTTATTTGTTCTTCCAAGACAAGCCCAGGAACCGGTCAGGAACGATCTAAATTACTTCCGAAGGAGATTGCTTAACTTATCGATTATTTCCCTAAAGATATGTTTGGATGCTATCTTCGCAATGATAGATAAGAAATAATCAATGGTATGAAACCCAGAGTATTCAAATTAGGTTTATTCTTGCTTTTTGGGGAGGAAGTTCTGAAATCGCCAGCACCAGCATAAATCACTCAAAAACTTCAAGAAATAACCCAGAAAAAAAATATTCCTTCTTGGTTCATTGATTTGATAAGGTCAATGCTGATAGAAGTTGAAGAACAACGTCCTACAATCAAGCAGCTTTCATAGCAGCTTCTCACTAACTTTCCCTTCTCTAAACCTTGATGATAATTTCAAGGAGAAACACAAAAAATGATTTTAAATAATACGGTCAATTATTCTTTCTTGTTTTGTCGAAACTATAAGTGTATTTCTTGTTCTATTTCGTTATCCTTTTGAGTATTTTTAATTATTTGAATCATAATATTAATTTTTTGTTAAACAATGAGTGATACTAATGACAAAAATCAATTATCTTTTACCCAGAACAAAAATACTAAAATCCTCTTCTTGTTTAGAGTATTTTTATGATTTGAAAATAGCTCAGCTGGGGGAGATTAGAGATTTCCTTTTAAGAAAGCAATACCAAGATGGCAAAGAAGCCTACTTTTCATTAGCCTTTTAATAAATTCTTGGTTTTTTGTAGCTTGTATAGAAAAATGCTTCGATATTAATCATAAAAACCAAATAAGTTGTTTATGTGCTCTTAGAAATAATTTGGTTTCATTTAATATAACTTCTAGGAAAAGAATTAAATTAAGAGACTTGATGAAAAGGATTTTTAAAACTGACAATAAAAAGATATCTCTCTCAATGAAAATTGTTTTACGAATTATCTCTCTTAAGCTACAAAATTTTTAACTAGAAATCGGCAATAACGATGAAACCAAATTGATAAGTGAAAATAATTATCTTTTTTGTATTTAAATCCACTGAGATCATGTGCATAAGCCAGTTTCTAGCTTCGTTTAAGATTCTGGAAGAAGATTAATAGACTAGTAGACCTTAAGGATGAGTTTGAAATTCAGATCCACCTTAATAGCTTAAAAACTAGAATGATCTTTTTATCTAAAAAATAGTAGGATCTTCACTCATCTGCGAGAAACTATATCTAAGATTATGATTCGAAAGGAGACACTTTATGGAAGAAAATAAAAAAAACCATCTTTAGGATTGAAACAGGCAATTAATACCGTTTGGTTGTTCATTCTTCAAGTGCTTTTAATAAATGATACCAAGATTCCAAAGAGAGAGAATAATAAAAAGCTAAAAAAATAGGAAACTTTTAAATAAATAATTGTAGTGATAATTGGTTTTTTTTTCTTTTAAGTTTAACAAGATGAGATAAAGATATGTAGTCAATATGAAAATCTTATTTTTATTGTTGTTGGCATATTGCTTTTCTTGGTTTTTCCCTTGAAATCGAAGAAGACAAATTGAAAAATTATTTTTTTTATTTTTTTATTAATTGAGCTCGTTGAGCACACATAAGGTTATTAGGATAAAAAAGAAGAAACTCAAGGCACAAATTAGATCAAAACAAAGAGGTAAAGAAAAAGAAATCAAAAATTATCCCAAAATCAACTACTAGAAATCACATTAGCATTTTTGTATTTTATTTGGAATTTTCTCAAAAAAAAGAATAAAGCCTTAAGATGTTTTAGCCAGAACAGACAACTTTAGACACAGTGTTGAGCCTCCTTGAACAGGGAAGAATAGCAGATAATAACCAGTAAAAGACTGTGTATTAGAAAATCGAGGAGTTCTCTCGTTCTCATGAATTCTACAGCTACCTAGCTTATATTCTAGCTTCAAAACATTTGAATATATCTGATCGGCACATGGCTGGCGTTACATTGAAGTCGCTTGTGGAGAGAAATTTCGAACATCTGCCTGAAAATTCCCTTGATTTCATAAAAACTGCATTGTTTAGTTCGTTTGATGATCCATCCAGTGCAGTATGCCGCACAGTGAGCACACTGATAACCATGATTGTCTACAAAGGTGGATTTCAAAAGTGGCCTGGATTGCTGGAGTTTCTCAGTGGAAAGTTAGACAGCAGGGAATCTGATGCAGTTTAGAATGCCATTGAATGTTTAGCTAAGATTATAGAAGACCTGAGAGTGAACAGTGAAAACTATGCGTTTTTAGATTCTTCCAAGGGAGGATCTCAGTTGAACTCCTTAATAAGCAAGTTATTTGTGTACTGCGAACCTTCACCTGCGATAAAGCTCTAATTAGTTGCTTTACGCACGTTGAACACATGTGTACATCCGATGCCAGCTGCATTAGCTGAGTAAATCGATTTATACTTGAGCTTGCTGCTGTAAAATGCAGTTTTCCATGATAAAAACATTCGGCAATGTGCATTTTAAGGCATTCTCGCATTAACAGAAACAAAACGAAATGTGATCATGTCAAGACATAAATAAGTAATTGAGGCTGTGATTCGAGGCATTAGCGACCCTGATTACGCTGTAGCAAGATCCGCGTGTAATTTTTGGCTTGAGTATCTTTCAGAGGACTCCTAAGATGACCAGGAATATCATCTCACCATGAATGCACTGAAGCCTTATTTGCATCAGTAAACACACGCACAAACAAAAATAGGCTGTTGAACGAACTTATTTTTTTTTTTTTATTTTTTAGACTATTGCCAGGAATATTGAAAGGGTTGAAATTCACAGATGAAGATCTAATGAATATCCTCCCAAGTACATAGAATATCAGTAACAAATCTGATGTTGGAAGTGAATTAGAATGCATGGAGGAAAGTGGATTGGAAGATGATGATGAACTCGATAAGGAATGTGACTCGTAAGAAGATAATTACAATAGCGATCAAGGTGAATACACACTCAGAAAAATATGTGGTAGATCTATCGAAAAACTCTCGAGATACTTCAGAGATGAAGTCTATCTAATCTGTCAACCTCTCATTAACGAATGCTTTTTCTCGGAAGATTGGAAAATTTAGTAAAGACAAAAATGATCGAAAAAAACCAATTCCAAAGTTCCAGATTTAACAATTTGTTTTTGTCCTTAGAGAGATAGGTATAATATGTCTAGGTGACATCGCTGAGGGAAGTCGCAGTGGAGTCTAATCTCATCTCAGCAGCATTGTCCCATCACTCCTTGAGCGATTTGATAAACCTGAGAGTCATTATCTCCTTCAAAGCTCGATTCTCTGGACAATCTGTTAATACACAAATTGGCTTGTCGAGAATGCCAGTTCCCTCAATGATACTATTAAGAAATATCTTTAATGTCTTGCCAAAGGGATAGCCTAAGATAAGCAGTATCTCTAAGAATCAGCATGCCATTGTCTTAAGGAATTCGCAGACTAAGGATCCATGATTCTACAGCCTTACCTTACTGACTTTGTTTAAGTAAAAAAAGGAAATAAAATGCATCATTTTTTTCTCATATTTTCTCAATATATAGGTGATAGTCGTAGCTATCGGTGCCTACAAGGGAACGAGTCTGAGCATGATACTCGATGCAGTATGCACATTGGTAGATAATATGAAGGAAGAAGTGAATCGCCCTGAAGTATTGAATTCTCTGATTCCACCAATTTTGCAGAAATGGGGAGGGCTAAAATCATCTGATATCAATATCAGGCCGATTGCAGAGTGTCTCTCCTAAATTGCATAGGAAACTGAAACCAATTTTTTACCTTACATTGAGTCCGTATTCCCAAAATGCTATGAGATGATGAATAACTATATTCTAGCTGTTTCCACCGAAAGCAAAGACAGAAAACATATTTTCTAGAAAAAATAACTTTTCTTGATAGCAGTCGATCTAATGAGCAGCATTGTATTTTGCGCTAAAGATCAATTCTAGCTTCTTGCTCAAACTTACGATATTCATGCAATTCTCTAACACACTGTTGATGTAACAAATATCGAGAATAAACATGAATTTGTTTATTATTCACAAATCAAATAATTATTTTTATTTTTTCTTTTCTGCAGTCACAAGACAGTGAAGTTAGATCATTTGTATTTAGTTTACTAGCAGAGTTAGCTCATAATTGTCCTGTGTTCTTACAAGAAACCCTTCTTCAATATTGCTCGTTGATTTCAGCAAATATCGTCATTTTCCCGTCTAATCTTGATCCTGGCAATACATATCTTAACACCTGCAACAACGCCATCATGTGCTTGAATCAATTTTGTTAATCTTTCCCTGCGGTTATGTAGCCATATGCTTATGAAATTGCTGGAAAAATCATCAGCATCCTGGAGAATTTCAAGCAAGTAAAATATTCACAACTCAAACGACAAACATTGAGTTATTATTTCCTTTTTTTTCTAATCCACTTAATTGCATTTTAGGCTAACAAGATATTCGCCAGAAACTTATGTGTAGCTTTAGGATCCATAGCCTTGCTGGATCTTCCAAGAATCAGCTAACATTTAGGAAGTTTTGTAAGAAAATTCTGCCTGTGCTTAAGGCAATATCCATCAGATAAATAAGACAAAAGAACTGCCTTCGAGTAACAATTAATTCCATTTTTTTAATTTTAATTTTGTTCAATCAAATTGCAACCAAATAATAACATTATTTTCATTTCAACCCCACAGAGGTCTGTTCAAGATGTGCTTTACCAACCCCAATGGCGTAGTTTAGAACATGAGCTATGTCGTAGATGCTTTTATGAATTACAACAATCCTCCTGAGAATTTGAAAGGTTTATTCAAGTCTCTCCTGAATGAATACTAAAAGACCCTGTCATCAGAAGGATGGCAATCATTCCTAAACAATAGTGGGTTTTAATAAGTTGTCATTAAGAACATTATGGCATAATATGCATGATAATGAGAAAAAAATTAAAGATTTTTGTCTTGTTTAAAATGTGCTTCATTTTGCTATTTAGCTTGTTATCTCCCTCTTCTTCTTGTATTCTCTGTGTGTCTTTTTTGTATTTTGTAGTATTTTAATGAATCAAATTGATTTTTCTCAATTTTGATCCTGCACTTAATAATAACAATAACATCTTGAATAAGAGATGAATCAGACAACACGCACACAAACAATTATGAAAATAAAAAGAAAATAAATTAATTATTTTTCTCTTTTCTCCTAGCTCTTGCAGATTAAACAAATACAATTCTCAATATATTTCTCTAAGTAATTCAGCTGGGCTTTCATGATGTTTATATTGTTTATATTTGAAGATATTCTTAATAGCTGGTCTAACATCGTCTAACTCCGCAAGCTAATACAGAAGATTAGCTAAGGATTTCAATTCTGTATCTGATTTATCATCATAAAATGGTAAAATCGGTATTCCATTACTGACGTTATGCATGAACGATTAGCAGCAGTTATCCACAATTATTAAATCCTTCAATGATCTATTCTTGAAAATTCGCAAGTCCTTCACATAAACTTTCCCTTTTTGAATGCAACTTTCCCTGAATAAACTCCTTGTAATATGCAATCCATGCGGGTCAATTTTTTCGATTACTGCGTTAGCATAGACGCCTTTACTAGCAGTGAAGATTAGAATTTCAAATTTCTTTGACATTTCTTCGAGAAATTGTTCTGCATAAGGACGAATATTGACACTAGTTTAGATTGGCTCTGGCGCTTCTTCAAGGTGTATGCTGATAATGCAATCAGAGGGGATATCAAGAGATTCATTGCAGTGAATTAGTGTCTCATCGAGATCAAGAATTAAGGTTTTCTTTTTGAATCCTTAAGGCTACACGGGGAGAATTACAGAACGGTCATCGATTTCTTTGATTGTGGATATTCCCAGCTACGAAGCACTATGAAAAGCATGGAAACTATGTAAGAAATGCTCCCTAAACAAGCAACTGATGTTATCTCTCAGAGCAAGATTCACTGATCTCAACAAGGGCTTAACATAGTAATCACAAAGTGCAGATTATCTGAGCATAGATTTCTCATCAATATTCAGTTTATTTTTAACGTCTGGTGAAGGAATCTTCTACATATTCTAGGTTTTATCTGGTTCTTAAGGGATCAGCTCTTCACTACAAGCTTAAGAAGCTACTTTGCCAGCTCCTTTTTGGCTCACTACAACTTGAGATGTAGCTGCCTCTGTTCAAAAAAAAAAAAAAATGACAAATAATATTGATATGAAGTATGGGCAAAAATATAAAAACAAACATAACTTACAGCTGAGTTTGAGGAACAAAGGCGATTCTACGTTTCTTTTCACGAACTCTTTACTAATTTCTTTCTATTAAATTGAGAAGTTTCTCTTGGTAGATCGTTCAAACTGCCCCATCTTCATATTGGAAGCTAAACTCTGACTTATTTTCATTTCTCTCACAGATACTGACATCGCTCGAGGTGGATTCTATACCAAATAATTCAACAACAAAAATGTTTAATGGTTGTTTGAAGGATGTCATTTGTTTCTGTGCCTTGTCCTACAAAACCATTCGGCAACTTGAAAATGAATTTCTTTTACATGAATAAAACTGCTGTCATTTTTAGATGTTGCATGATGTCTTGGATCCATTGTTTGAGCCTTTATTTACAAATAAAACATGAAGAATGTTAATATCTGTTAAACAGGTTATTTTTGGTTTTTTTTGTTTTTAAATCGAAATCAATAAAACAACTCTTTTTTTGGCAAAAATTAGAATCTCTTCCCTCAAAATTAATAAATTCATTTTTGGGAAAGATCTTTGGTTTACTGTTTTGAGAGGAGGAAGAGGTGGAAGCACAGGAGAACCAGGCATCGCGCTGACAGATTTACTAACTTACCCGTAGAGACCCATTGGATTGCAGAATATTATTTTATCCTTTAAATCCAAAATATGTCATAAAAATCAATGTTTTGTTTTATTTTTTTCAGTAAATTTCATTTTAACCTTTTCACTTTGAAATTTTTAAAATAATTCTACTGATTCCCCTCTGCAATTCTCATTTAAATAAAATAAAACTATGCTTTTTATTTCTAGTACATCTTTATCTAACGAATCATCGAGATTAGGCTCTTAATCTCCTGAGAGTTTGCTGAAGATTGAAACATGTCCTTGCTTAGAATGCACAGATAGAGTATCTTGGAGGCTAAATCTTCTTACTTCTAAATTCACTTGAACTTACTAATGAAGGTGCGCTTCCTCCGGGAAGGGATTTGGTGTAAATGGAATACCACTTGCAGACTGAATAGTCGTAGCTGAGAAGTATTTTGCTTTATCACCTATGTGGCAATTCTCATCTTCTCTTTCTAAATGTCGCAACAAAAAATAATTGAAACAAGACAATTCCAAAAAATATCAATGATTCCAAACAAGAACAAAGAAATAAAAAACAATTTTAATAAGCTAAAACTACTCACCTAGAAGCATAAAATTGCCATCGTCATCTTGCTTTGTCATTATCGTTGAACTCATGTTGTTTTTGTTATCAAAAGTAATTTGATTTTTGTTAATATTACTCTTTACTGTTTGAAAGGTTTCCTCAGTTTTTGCTACGATTTTTCAATTAAATTCTGCAAAGAAAAAGTTAAATTGTGAAGAAAGAGTGATTTATTTTTTTTGAAGAAAGTTATTGCTATTTGCTTTCAGATTCCTATTTATATTTAAGGTGCTATTCTTATTATGAGAATACTTTCTCTTTTAAACTTCGGGTTATTTTGTTTCAGTAAATAGATAAGAATAAAGAGCTCTATTTGTAGTAAAAAAAATATATTAAAAGTAGCGGTTGGCTAGCTACTTTATCATATGATACAACCTATTTTTATAAAATAATGGTCTAATAAAAAGAAAGAATCAAATGTCAAATCATTTTTTTCTTCTTTAGATGCTACTTCTACATTTTAAATTGGTTTAAAATAATGTAATCTCTGCTCATTAACTCTTATTTAGCAGATTTTTAAGATTTATCAAGATTATTTTTCATATCATGTCTTATCTCTTTAATAGCTTTGAAGCCCTATAATTATCTAAATTTTCACTGTCATTTTCTCCATAAAATATCTAATTAAACAACTTTCTCGATGGTCTCTCGAAAAAAATTGAAAAAACTGCTTTAATAGAATTCAAGATTTATTTTTCCTATCTTTTGGAGGTTTTTTTTTACTCTTTTGTTGTAGAAGAATTAAGAGAATAAAATGGAATATCGCTCGAAATATATTAAAGGCAATGCAATAACTAAATATTATTGTCAAAAAGGTATTGTTGTTGTTTTTGTAGTTGAGATTTCTACATAGGTACAGTTTTAATAAGAAAATATTAATAAATTCTTTTAACTATTAGAAGTTCTCTCTATCAATCAACATATTTTTTATTCGCTGTTAAGAGAAATTGATTCATATGGTATTATTTGACCCATTTGTTTTGATATTTCTTGAAACAAAAATGAAGGAAAAAAAACTTATTTTATTAATGCAATTTTCATGTTTTCCTATTGGGGATAAATGACCAAAATAGTGCTCACATAATAAAATTCAGATTAAATACCTGGAACAATCCAATTCAGAAAGGATAAATAACTTTGAGATTGATTAGCGCTAATTTTTGATAAAATCAATGAACAAAGACAGATTCTAAATTACTTTTCATAATCCAT